>ENA-UOYA01000531-UOYA01000531.1-activated-sludge-metagenome-genome-assembly--contig:-NODE-531-length-48043-cov-62.438526_pt1 | contig 48043 bp, 41 predicted proteins | sample MGYA00238163_ERZ764804 | MGnify/ENA primary metagenome ERZ764804 (study PRJEB28919, sample SAMN05720223) | activated sludge metagenome | isolation source: Anaerobic digester | place: Hong Kong...
ACCCTGATGATGTAACAGTCAGAGGAAAAGATGATGGGCCAATGAGTGGTTATACCGTGAAACAATACTGGGAAAAAGAGGATGCTGTTATTGTAAAATGTAATGATACAGCGGATCCAGCTATTCGTTTCCATACCAGAGAGTGGGGAATACGTGAAAATCTTGCTCATCCTAAGAAATAGGAGTTCTGAGGCTTAAGGCACTGGATTGCATTTCATCGACAAGTGTTACCTCAATTCCCATATCATTCAGCTCTTCGACTATTTGCTTGGGAGCTTCACTGTCAGTTATAATTTGATCAATTTCTGTTATATCACATATTTTACTGAATCCTCTAAGTCCGAATTTAGACGAATCTGCTAATACAATTATTTTCTGTGCAGCTTTCATCATTATCCTGTTAAGGTTGGCTTCCATAAGATTAGTCGTTGTCAGACCAAACTCAATGTCAAACCCGTCAATGCCAATAAATAGCTTGCTACATGAAAAATTTTCCATCATTCTTTCTGCAAAAGGTCCTACAACGGAAACAGAACTGCTTCTTAATATGCCTCCAAGTTGAATGACATCTATGTTTTTGTCTCTTGAAAGTATGGAAGAAACATTTACTGCAGCAGTGACTACAGTAAGATGATTTTTATTTTTGATTTCACGTGCAAGAGAAAGAACAGTAGTTCCGGAAGCTATAATTATAGAATCATTGTCTGAAATAAGTGACGCGGCTTGAATCCCTATTGCTCTTTTCTTTTCAGTGTTAATTTTTTCCTTTTCGTTAACATGTCTGTCATTAATGTAAGGATTAATTAGAATAGCGCACCCATGGGCGCGGTAAAGAAGGTTAAGTGATTCAAGATAACTCAAGTCTTTTCTAATGGTGACTTCTGAAACATTCAACTGACTTGCCAGTGAAGAGACTGATACCGAACTCTGTTTTCTCAAAATTTCAAGTATACATGCATGTCTTTCATTAAGATTATTTTGAGAATTATTTGAAGATATCTTTGGCATAATTTCGTAATATGTTTTTTAAACTTTTACGAATATACGAAATGTTTAAATTTATTAATAATTATAACCATGAAACCTTTTAAAAAAACTTGTCATTTATGAAAGTATTTATTGCATTTTTTAACATAAATTTAGCTTTTGAAAGAAAAGATGTGCATAGAATTTTGATAATATAAAATTATTCATTTAATTTGTTTCGAAATAAAACAGTATACTTTTCGAATAGGTAAGTTGTGTAAAAATTTAATATAAATGAAAAGGGAAGATTTAATTAAACAGATATCCGACGAATCAAAAGTATGGGATATGGTTGTAATTGGAGGTGGGGCAACAGGACTTGGTGTTGCTCTTGATGCAGTGTTGAGAGGGTTCAGTGTTGCACTGTTTGAAATGGAAGATTTTGCTAAATGCACCTCAAGCCGAAGCACAAAACTTGTGCATGGAGGAGTGAGGTATTTACAAAAGGGAGATGTTCAACTTGTAAGGGAGGCTTTGCATGAAAGAGGAAGATTAAAACATAATGCTCCTCATCTTGTCAAGGATCAATCCTTTGTAATCCCAAATTATACCTATTTTGACAATTTCCTTTACACTTGTGGCCTTACATTCTATGACATGCTTTCGTGGGGACTTAGTCTTGGACGTTCCTTATACATATCAAAAAGAAAAGTAACAAAATATTTACCGACAATTGTTACAAAAGGACTTAAAGGTGGCGTTATATATCACGATGGCCAGTTTGACGACTCACGACTTGCTATAAATCTTGCTCAATCTATTTGTGATGAGGGAGGATGTCCTATAAACAGGATGAAGGTTGAGGGTATAAATCACAACAATGCAGGAAAGGTTTCAGGCGTTCATGTATATGACACTCTTAATGGAAACAAATATTCAGTAAAAGCAAAATCGGTAATTAATGCTGCCGGTGTTTTTGTAGATGACATCATTTTGATGGATGAGCCTTCGAAACGCAGAATGGTAAAACCAAGTCAAGGTATCCATCTTGTTTTTGATAAATCTTTTTTGAAGAGCGACTATGCTGTAATGATTCCAAAAACATCTGATGGTCGAGTACTTTTTGCTGTTCCATGGCATGAAAAGGTTGTAGTAGGTACAACAGATATTGTAAGAGATAATCCTGAAATAGAACCCAAACCACTTGAGGAGGAGATAGATTTTATTATGAACACAGCTGCTCTTTATATGACAAAAAAGCCTACCAAAAGTGACATTCTTTCTGTATTTGCAGGGCAGCGTCCTTTGGCTGCACCAAAGAAAGAGGGGAAGAGTACTAAGGAGATTTCAAGAAGCCACAAAATATTTGTTTCAGATAATGACTTGATAACAATTACAGGAGGAAAGTGGACGACATACAGAAAAATGGCAGAAGACACTGTAGACAGGGCAATTTCACTGAATCTTCTTCCCAAAAGTAAATGTAAAACGAGAAGTTATAAAATTCATGGTTATAGAGAAAACCCTGATCTCTCTAATCATCTATATGTTTATGGTTCTGACATGCCTGCTATTGAAAAGCTGATAAATTCCGGTAAAGGCATGAATGAAAAAATCCACCCAAAATACGATTATACGTTTGCAGAAGTTGTTTGGGCAGTTAGAGAGGAGATGGCTTTAACAGTTGATGATGTCTTGGGTCGTAGGGCAAGACTTCTGTTTATTGATGCTAGAGCAGCTATAGAAGCTGCTCCAAAAGTTGCACAGATCATGGCAAAGGAACTTGGTCGCAGTCAGGAATGGATAAATACTCAAACTGAGGCTTTTATAGAGCTTGCTAACAACTACTTGGTTAAGTAAATGTTACATGAAAAGTGTTAAAACGAAAAAGGAAAGAGGGAAATTGTTTACTTTGCGTAATAAATAACTTACGTAAAAATAATATACAGATTTAGTAATCATGCAAATGTTTAAATTTTTTGGACCTCCTACAGCAAAGCCTCTTTTACCTCAAGAGAAAATTGCTTCTGAGTATAAAAGAATGAGGTTAAAAGTTTTTCTTGGTGCTTTTTTGGGGTATGCTGCTTATTATTTAGTCAGAAAAAATCTGGCGCTTGCCATACCGGGAATGATAAAACCTCTTGAGGAAGGGGGACTTGGATATACAAAACTGGAATTGGGCATAGCTCTTTCTGCTATTGGAATTGCATATGCATTCAGTAAGTTTATAATGGGTGCTTTGTCAGATAGATCAGATGCTCGTAAATTTTTGGTGGTTGGATTAATTCTCTCTTCGGCACTTATGATGTCTGTCGGATTATTCTCGTTTGCAACAAGTTCTGTAGCTATTATTTTTATTTTCATGTTGATTATCGGGTGGCTGTCAGGAATGGGCTGGCCACCTTGTGGGCGAGTAATGGTGCATTGGTTTTCTCAAAATGAACGAAGCTTTATGATGTCAATCTGGAATACTTCTCACACTTTTGGAAGTGGATTGCTGGGCAATCTTGCAACAGCCGGAGTAGCATTAATAGGAGGTTTGTTTGTCGCAGATATAGCAGGTGTAACAGTTGTTCAAAGTTGGAGGGCTGTTTTCGTTTTTCCGGCAGCCGTGGCAATGTTAATTGCTTTTTTTTGCTGGTGGGCATTAAGAGATAGACCGGAAGCTTGCGGATTGCCGCCAATAGAGAAATATAGAAATGATTACGCAATTGTCAAGGAAAAGAAGCCAAGTGAAAAAATTCCTTTTAAAGAATTGTTTATAAAACATATTTTTGCAAATAAAATATTATGGTTAATAGCGATTGCCAATATTTTTGTCTATCTAGTAAGATACGGAATTGCTGATTGGGCGCCAACATACTGTCAAGAAGCAGGATTACTTTCACCAGAACAGAGTAATCTTGCTTTTTCGCTTCATAATTATGCAGGTATTCCAGGGACAATAGTCTGCGGACTTATTTCTTCCAAATTATTCAAAGGCAGGTGTGCTCCTGCTAATTTTATTTACATGATTCTGGTGATGCTTTCTGTAATATTGTATTGGAAAGCCGTTCCTGCTGCATCTTTTTTATCTTCTATATTTGGCTCTTCAATAGACACAACTCGTGTTGTTATTGTCTATACTGCTTTAATGTTAATAGGATTTTTTATTTATGGGCCTGTAGCTTTAATAGGGGTTCAGGCTGTCAATCTTGTATCGAAAAATGCTGCAGGAACTGCAGCAGGATTTGTTGGTCTTTTTGGTTATCTGTTTGGTGATGCATTTCTTGGTAAAGCTGTAATTGGTGGGGTGGCAAGCAGCAGTTGGGGATGGAATGGCGCCTTTTGGATCTTTGTAATTGGAAGTTTACTTGCTGCAATTTTCTCTGCAACTACATGGAAAAGAGAAAAAGAAGCATATATTGCTTAACGATATAATTATGAAAAAACTAATCAATTTATTTTTAATAGCATTTACACTTGTAACATTTAGTGTGTTAATTGCCGGATGTTCAAAAGACGGATCTGACTCCGGAGGTGGCAGTGATGATACATTTAAGTTAACTGGTGTATCAATTCCCGGAACATTATCTGTAACTTTAAATTCCAATTTGTCAATAACTGCTAATGGTTTTGCAATTGGAGACATTATTAAGTTTACATCAAAGAACAATCCCAGTGATTTATATCAATTTCCTGTTTCAAATGTTACTGCGACTAGTGCCTCAATTAACATTGGATCGGCCATAAATTCAGGAGTGTATAACATTTCTGTTATTAGAGGATCCAAAGAGATTTATATTGGGTCAACAACACTTAGTATTCAGCCTAATACATCAATTCCTGATGTTTCCGGAAAAAATATTAAGGGGATTATTTACTGTAATGGAAGAGGAATTCCAAATGTATTAGTTTGTTAGTAATTATTGAGTCGGGAAAAGGGTGTATGAGATTATGTTTCATTCACCCTTTTTCTATTATTCTTTTTTTTATAATTTTGAATTGATTAAACTGAACAATAATTATTTATGAAAAGATTTGAATTTATTTTCTTGTTGCTTTGCTTTATTTTAATAAAGAATAGTAGTATAGCACAAAATGTCACTACTGTTAAAAATGCAGGGTGTTGGGCTATAGTGCTCCACGGTGGAGCGGGCTCTCTTTCACCAAATCTTTCTCCAGAAAAAATTAAGTTATTGGAAGAGCATATGATTAAAGCTCTCTCACTTGGTGAAAAAATTCTCAAAGATGGAGGAAAAAGTCTCGATGCTGTTCAAGTTGTCGTTACTTATCTTGAAGATTGTCCCTTGTTTAATGCTGGAAAAGGTGCTGTTACAAATTTGCAAGGCATTCACGAGCTAGATGCAGCTATGATGGATGGGGCCAATTTAAAGGCTGGTGCAGTTGCCGGGGTAAAAGATATAAAAAATCCGATTAAAGCTGCAAGACTTGTTATGGACAGTACAAAACATGTACTTCTTATTGGAGAAGGTGCATCGGAGTTTGCTAAAAGCCAAGGTTTAGAGATTGTTGAAAACTCATATTTTTCTACAGACGAGAGGATTGAACAGAATCAAAAAATAATAGAAGGGTCTGAAAAACCATATCCCGGTGGTACTGTAGGTTGTGTTGCTCTTGATGTTAATGGGAATCTTGCTGCAGCCACTTCCACTGGAGGGATGTCAGGTAAAAAATGGGGCAGGGTAGGAGATGTACCTATTATTGGAGCCGGCACGTATGCTAACAATCAAACTGTGGCTGTGTCAGGTACAGGACATGGAGAATTGTGGATACGTAGAGTGGTTGCTTTCGACATTTCTGCACTTATGGATTATAAAGGTTATTCACTCGAAGAAGCTGCCAACGAAGTGATATTTAAAAAGATATCTCCAATGGGAGGTTCGGGTGGAGGAATAATAGCTGTAGATAAAAATGGTAATATATCAATTGTGTTCAATACAGGCATGATGAATAGAGCATGGTCTAAATCTGACGGATCATGCGGTATAGGAGTACTTCAAGGCGATGATAGAAATTTCAGGAGATGAATTATAATATTATTATTTTGCTATCCTTCCGGACATCCTGACCATTTGTTTTATTTTATTTATGAATACTTTATTTGACAGTATCTTTTCCATCTCTAAATGAATTCGGAATTGCCAATAATTATTCGGATCAGAAGGATCATTAATGCGTTCCTCTTTGGGATTATTTCTTCTTGTTTTCTTATTTAGGGACATCCAGTCTTGAATTAGGAAAATGGCCATCATGGAAGAGGATTCAAGATGTTGGCGAATAATTTCCTGACAAATTGCCAGTTTACAGGACTTAGGAGCTTTATTAGGGAAATGTAAATTGCTGTGGTAATAAATCTCTTTTTCTTGACCAAGAGTTTCCCACCACTCTCTTAACGTACTTGTATCATGAGTGCTGGTAGAACATACTGAAAAATAGCTGTATGTATCGGGATTTCCAAATAGAATGTTATTATTTTTAGGCATTCTCTGGATCTCAAGTGACAATATTCGAAGTTTGCTCATAACATCAGGTACACATGAAGGGATCATTCCAAGATCTTCGCCACAGGCGAGCATCCCTGTAGCAGAAAGCAGTGGAGGAAGTTTTTTTATCGCACTTTGATACCATAAATCATTATTTCGTCTGTAGAAAAAATCGCTATAAAGTTTATCGTAATTTTTTCTCTCTTTATTTGTCAGTTTTTTATATCTACTTGTAAATTGCGACATAATTCTCGGGTGGTACTTATCATTAGCGTATGGATCTTGTACGAATAGTACTTCTGTCGAAATTGAATCATCAAGTAGAATAAGACTGTAATCTTTTTCAAAATCAAAATGTAATCCATAACTTTCTATTTCTTCTTTTGAAAAAGGAAGTGCAGGGTTGAAATGCCCAATGATACCACTTTTGAAAGGAAGAGGAATTTCCCAAATTCTAAAGAAACCCAGGATATGATCAATTCTATATGCGTCGAAGAAAGATTCCATATGCATTAATCGTCTTCTCCACCACATATAACCTTCAAAGTCAATATTATTCCAATTGTAAGTAGGAAATCCCCAGTTCTGTCCATTCTCCGAGAAAGAATCAGGTGGAGCTCCGGCTTGCTGGTTCATATTGAATATATGAGGCTCTGACCAAGTTTCGACAGAGAGAGAGTTAACTCCTATTGGGATATCTCCTTTAAGAATTATACCTTTTTCAGTTGCATATTTATGTACTTTTTTAAGCTGAGAATAGAGATGAAATTGAACATAATAATGTAAATAAATGCCACTTGCAAAATCATTATCTTCTTCGATTGCTTTAATAATTGCATTTTTATCATATACTGAGTATTCTGGCCATAATTTGAAATCTGGCGTTTTAAACTTGTCTCTTAAAAAACTGAAGGCAGCATATGGTAAAAGCCAGTCAATATTTTGTTTTAAAAACTTTTCGAACTCGGTGCTAAATTTAATATTTTGCCAATTCTCCTCGAAACTTTTCTTCAGATATGACCATTTCAAGTCATCAACACCTTCATAATCAATTGCTTTTAATGCATTTAATTTTCTAGATTTTTTGGTAAATTTTTTCAAAAAGTCCGAGTCATGTAATTGCCCTAACTCTTTTAAATTGATATAAAGTGGATTAAGGGCAAATACAGAAATAGCGCTGTATGGATATGAATCCCGCCATGAATGAGTTAAAGTAGTATCGTTGACAGGAAGTAATTGGAGTATTGATTGATTTGTCATAGAGAGAAAATCAATTATCAAATAAAGTGAACCAAAATCACCAATTCCATCATCATTTATACTTCTTAAAGAAAAAACAGGGACAACTGTTCCACATATTCTGATCTTTTTTATCGGAAGGTTAACACATCTGTGAGTTCTAATAAAAAGAGTTGGTTTAGACAGGTCAGTAATATTGAGTTTTCTATTTTCTCCTTCCTCCCAAATAAAATTTCCCGTGAGTCTTGATTTGACAATAAATTTATATTCAATGTGATCAGGAAGCAACGTTGTGTCAAGAGAGGCAGCAAAGCTGCCATCACCGTCAGGATGCATTGCAATGGCTTTTTCAGGCGACCATAAACCAAGATAATCAGCAGAACCTACAATGCACAAATCTTCTTCTTCAGCCATGTTGGTTGCTGAAACTGTGATAATAAGATTTTTATCTTCTGTTTGCTGATAATTAGTATCTGTTCTATTAAAAAGTACCTTTCTAATTGCATTGGACATGAATGGTGTCTCATCACTGAAATTTTGCCATTCATCCATAAGTGAATATTTTAAAAATCCCCGATACTTGAAAAATCTAGGAGGAGATGATTCACAAAAAATGTTGTTACAATCATCTATGATAACATAAGAATAAAAAAAGGCTTCTGAAGAATTTATTTCAATTTCTTTGCTCCAGTAGAAATTGTCGAAGTTCAAAGGTATGGCATTTCTAAGATTGGCATTGCCGAGTTCAGAAATATTACCTGTAACAAATAGTTTTTCACCCCACTTTGTTATATAATGTATAGTGAAGTTTACTAACATGTAATTTTGGACAATATTCTATAATTATTACAAACTTAACGAAATTTTAAGACCTATTAAAACATCGAAGCTTTCTTAATTAATTATCTTTGTAGTAACATTAACAATAAAATGAAAATAGCGCTCTGCCAGACCACTCCAGTATGGGAAGATATAAATGCTAATCTGGTTAAATGCCGGAAAATAGTTGAAGAACTGGTTGAAAAGTCTCCCAATACAGATATAATAGTTTTTCCAGAGTTTTTTACCACTGGTTTTTCTGTTGAAAACAATAGTATAGCAGAAGATATGAATGGACCTTCTGTAGAATGGATGAGAGAAATGAGTAAGAAATATTCTACTGCCTTTTTTGCATCAATTCCTATTTTTCAAAATGGCAAATATTTCAACAGAGCTGTTTTTGTATCTCCAGAAAAAGAGTGGTATTATGACAAAAGGCATTTGTTTAGTTATGGAGGTGAAAACAGACTTTATTCGCAGGGTGAGAAAAGGGTTATTGTGAATTACAAGGGTTGGAGGATACTCCTTCAGATTTGTTACGATTTGAGATTCCCGGTATGGTCTAGAAATGTTTCTCTGGAATATGACTTAATAATAAATGTTGCCAATTGGCCGTCCTCTAGAGAATCGGTAGTCTCACCTTTGGTTAGAGCAAGAGCTATCGAAAATTTATCCTATTATGTTTTTGTAAACAGGGCAGGTGAAGATCCAAATTGTCAGTATAACAGAATTGGATTTGTCTCGAATTTTAAGGGAGATAAAATTCTCCCGGTTCTTGATGACAAAAATGGGATTTGGACTATCTGCGACTTAGATTTAGACAGTCTGAGATTATTTCGGGAAACATTTCGTGTATGGGAAGATGCAGATAAATTTTTATTAAATCTATGAATAAAACAATTAAATTTTTATTTTTCTCTATATTACTTATCAGTCTATTTTCGTTTACTTCTCAGAAAACAAAAAATCATGATGGTAAAGTAGTAGTTTATATTTATGCGACCAATGATGTTCATGGTCATTTTTTTGATTCGACATACAATGGCAGTGTAAATGAGAGTTCCATGAGTAAAGTTTCGGGTTACATCAATAAAAGCAGATTGAGTTTAGGAGAGCAATCGGTGATTTTACTCGACATTGGGGACAATTTACAAGGAGATAATTCAGTCTTTTATTTTAATAATATTGATACTTTATCCACTAATTTAGTTTCAGAAGCATTTAATTATATTAAATATGATGCAGTAGTTGTGGGCAACCACGATATTGAAGCAGGGCATCGGGTTTATGACAAGGTGAAAAGTGAACTTAAAGCACCATATCTTGCAGCAAATGCCGTAAGTACAACTACAGGATGCCCATATTTTCAACCATACACTATCATTAATAAGAATGGGGTTAAAATTGCTGTTATAGGATTTACAAATGCCAATATCAAAAGATGGCTCTCATCTGAACTTTATGAAGGCATGGATTTTTTGGAAATATTTCCTCTTATAGAAAAATACATTGCTGATATTCGCAGAAAAGAATCTCCGGATTTAGTAGTTGCGGCAATGCACGCAGGGCTTGGGAAAGAGAATTTTTACCAGCTGGAAGATCCCTCAAAATATATTGCAGCCCATGTCAAAGGGATTGATTTAATTTTTGCGGCACACGATCATAAAACTTTTGCCGGTTTTATAAAAAACGAACAGGATTCAGTGCCTGTCCTAGAGGGAGGAAGCAAGGCTCAGAACCTTTCATTGGCTTCTGTTGAAATGGAGTTTAAAAGAGGGAAAGTGGTAAATAAAAAAATAACTGTTTCTGTTATTCCATTGAAAGATTTTAAGTCAGATTCTGTCTATAACAGATATTTTTCTGAGAGGTATAATAATGTCAAACAATTCTCAAATAGTGTTATAGGTTATCTTGACAAAGGCTTTTCTTCAAGAGATGCTTTTTTTGGTTCATCTGAATATGTTGACATGATTCATTCGTTACAGCTGGAAAATTCCGAAGCAGACATATCTTTTGCTGCACCTCTTTCATTTGATATAACAATTAATGCTGGACCGGTAAGTTTCCAGAGTCTAACCAATATATATCCGTTTGAAAATCAGTTGTATGTCATAAATCTTTCTGGCAAAGAGATTAAAAATTATCTTGAGTATTCTTATAGACTATGGATTAATAAGGTAATCTCTCCTAAATATCCAATGTTAAATATTTATACTGACGAAAAGGGAGTGACAAGGTTCAGAAACATGCATTTTAATTTTGATTCTGCTGCCGGGATAATTTATGAAGTGGATGTGACAAAAAGTTACGGAGAACGGATTAATATTATTTCAATGGCTGATGGGACCCCTTTTGACTTTGAAAAGATATATGAGGTTGCACTTTCATCTTATCGAGCAAGTGGCGGAGGAGATCTTCTAACTTTAGGAGCCGAAATCCCTACAGAACAACTTAACGAAAGAGTCGTTAAGAGAATGGGCGACATCAGAGACATGATATATGCCAAACTTAAAAAGGAAAGTAAAATCTCTCCTGCGAAATTGAATAACTGGAAATTTGTCCCTGATTCAATCGTAAAGGAGAGAATAATTATTGAACGAGCAAAGTTGTTTGAATAACTTTAAAACTGTTTATTTAGCAAAACTTACAGCTCTTGTTTCTCTAATAACTGTTATTTTAACCTGTCCTGGATAGACCATTTCATCCTGAATTTTTTTAGCTATGTCAAGTGACAATTGTTCTGATTCCTTGTCAGAAACTTGTTCACTTCCTACAATAACTCTCAATTCTCTTCCTGCCTGGATTGCATAAGTTTTTGTAACACCAGGATAGGATAAAGCCAAGTCTTCCATTTCTTTAAGCCTCTTGATATAAGATTCAATAACCTCCCTTCTTGCACCAGGTCTTGATCCTGAAATTGCATCACTGACAAGAACCAGAGGCGATATAAGAGATGTCATCTCTACTTCCTCGTGATGTGCACCTATTGCATTGCAAACATCTGGTTTTTCTTTATATTTTTCAGCTAACTTCATTCCAAGAATAGCGTGTGGCAACTCCGGATCTTCGTCAGAAACCTTTCCTATGTCATGAAGAAGCCCAGCTCTTTTGGCTGTTTTTGTATTTAATCCAAGTTCAGATGCAAGTGTAGCACAAATATTGGCAACTTCTCTTGAATGTTGTAGCAGATTTTGTCCATAAGAAGAACGATATTTCATTCTCCCAATCAGTTTGACAAGTTCAACATGAAGTCCGTGAATGCCAAGATCAATACATGTTCTTTTGCCGGTTTCCATTATCTCGTCATCAAGTTGTTTCTGGACTTTTGCAACAACTTCTTCAATTCTTGCAGGATGTATTCTTCCATCTGTAACAAGTTGATGCAGAGCAAGCCTGGCAACTTCTCTTCTTACAGGGTCAAATGCGGACAGCAAAATAGCTTCAGGAGTATCATCTACGACAATTTCTACTCCGGTTGCTGCCTCAAGTGCACGAATATTTCTCCCTTCTCTTCCTATAATCCTTCCCTTTATTTCGTCACTTTCAATATTAAAAACTGTGACTGCGTTTTCAATTGCTGTTTCTGGAGCTATTCTCTGGATAGTGTTTATAATAATTCTTTTAGATTCTTTGCTTGCTGTCAGCCTTGCTTCGTCCATTACTTCACTAATATAAGACATAGCCTCAGATTTAGCTTCAGCTTTCATTGTTTCAATGAGTTGATTCTTGGCTTCTTGTGCTGAAAGTCCGGCGATATTTTCAATTTTTTGAATTGCTTCAATTCTTAACTTTTCGTATTCTTCTTGTTTCTTCTCAAGAAGCTCTGTCTGATTTTTGATATGTTCCCTTGCACTTTCTATCTCTTTGAGCTTTTTCTGAAGTTCTGCATTTTGTTGATTCAATACAAGTTCTCTTTGTTTGAGCTTATTCTCGACTTGGATAATCTGGTTGTTACGTTCAAGAATTTGTTGTTCATGTTCTCCTTTTAGCTGAAGAAACTTCTCTTTTGCCTGAAATATCTTCTCTTTTTTTATGTTCTCTCCCTCTTGTTCTGCCGATTTTAAAATCTCTTCTCTGCGTTTTTTCAGTATAAAATTATTTGTAATATAGTAAGTCAGAATAAAACTTGCTATGGCAGGTAAAACGATTGCTAGTAGTACTTCCATTGTATAATAATATGTTTTTCATTGTACATTAAAAAAGCCGTTGGTAAAGCTATTTAACGAAAACCTTAATTAAATAAGATTTGAGCTCCGACATATGTCGCAAACTTCCAACGTCCCGAACTCGGAATCCCCCGAAGGGTAACCTAGGCCTGTCTTTGACTGTCGAGTTTGCTCGGTATGTTATTAGTGTTGATTTTGGCAAAGAGCTAAACCAACGGCTACTTCTCATGTTCAGTCAGGTGATATTGACTTTAATGTACTCATCTAGAAGCGTATCAAGGTTTTGAAGTTCGTCAACTATTTGTTTGCTTTCCTCTTTCTGTTCTGCCTCAATAAGGCGGATAACAAACTGGAGGATGGCCATTGAAAGAGCATCCTGATTATCACGACTTACATATCTGCTTTTGTACTGGTCAACTTTCTCATTAATAATACGAGCTGCTGCACGTATTTTTTCTTCGTCGTTAACCGCTACCTTAAGCGGGTAATATCTGTCGGCGATACATATTCTAATTGACTGCTGTTCCATATGTATGTTAATCATTCAACAGTGCTATACACTTGTTAATCTCTTTCACAATCATGTTTATCTTCTGTTTTGCCTCTTTGACGTCTTGTGATGATGCTTTAAAAGCCTCACTTAACTGTAATTTATTAATTTTCTCTTCCAGTTCCTTAATTTTGTTATTACTTTCGTCCAAGGCGCTTTTACAGTCAATAAGTTCAGATGATAATCTTTGGTTTTCAGCAACTACCTGCTCATATCTTGATATTAGCAATTCTATTTTGCTTTTAATACTATCTATTACTATATGATAATCACCACTCATACAACTATAATGCGCCTTAGCAAAGATAGTAATTAAATAAAATATAACAAAAAGTGCACCTAAATTAATTTAGGTGCACTTTATAGTAAAAAAAAGTGAAACTATTCCTCTTTTACCTTTTCCATACCAACTTTAATTGCTTTTTCATTCAGCGGTATCAAATGATGGTTTCTTTCAGGCAAAGATTTTTTCAAACCTCTTATAACGTTTTCCATGGTCACTATTGGTTTTTTGCTAAGATATGCACCAAGTACAACCATGTTATAAGCTTTTGAATTTCCAAGCTCGTTTGATATCTCTACAGCATCTATGGAATAAATTTTAATATCCTTGCGTACGGGTTTGCGTACAATACCATTTGGATCATAAATCATCATGCCACCTGGTTTGATACTGTGTTCAAATTTATCCATTGATTGTTGATTGAGAATTATAGCTGTGTCAAATTTACTGAGCAGGGGAGAACTTATTTTTGTATCGCTCAGTATTACAGTTACATTTGCTGTACCTCCTCTCATTTCTGGACCGTATGAAGGCATCCAGGTTACCTGCATTCCTTGCATAATACCTGAATATGCAAGAATTTTACCCATTGATAGGACTCCCTGTCCACCAAAACCTGCTATTATTATCTCTTCTTTCATATTGTTGTTCAGTTTTTATCTATCCTTAATGTCACCTAATGGGTATTCCGGGAACATGTTTTTAACCATCCATTCATTTGACTGGACTGGTGTAAGCTTCCAGCCAGAATTACAAGTACTGACGATTTCAACAAATGAAGTTCCCTTATTCATCATAGAGTTTTCGAATGCCTTACGAATAGCTTTCTTTGCCTTCCTTACGTTGGCAGGATTGTGAACTGACTGTCGTGTAACGTAGCATGTACCTTCAAGTTGCGCTATCAGCTCAGTTAATTTTAAAGGATTGCCATGCAATTTTGGATCTCTGCCATAAGGAGTAGTCGCTGTCTTCATCCCAATAAGTGTTGTTGGAGCCATTTGACCACCGGTCATGCCATAAATAGCATTGTTAATGAAAATAACAACAATATTTTCTCCTCTGTTACATGCATGCATAATTTCGGCTGTTCCAATGGATGCCAAATCTCCGTCTCCCTGATAGGTAAATACATATTTTTCAGGATGAAGTCTTTTGGTGGCAGTGGCAAGTGAAGGTGCACGTCCATGAGCTGCCTGTTCCCAGTCAATGTCAACATAATTGTATGCAAAAACTGCACAGCCAACCGGGGAAATTCCTATAGTCTGTTCCTGGATCCCCATCTCCTCTATAACTTCTGCAATGAGTTTATGCACAGTTCCATGAGAGCAACCTGGACAGTAATGCATTATATTGTCAGTCAGAACAGAACTTTTACCATATACTTTATTTTCCGGTTTAATAATATCTTTAATATCCATGATATTCCGTTTTGCAAATTATTTCAAAATTGATTTTTTAAAGGCATCCAATACCTCTTCGGGTGAAGGAACAACGCCTCCCATTCTTCCATAAAAATTAACAGGTATAGCCCCATTGACAGCAAGCCTTACATCTTCAACCATCTGCCCGGCACTTAATTCAACTGTCATGATTGTGTCAAGTTGAGGAACTAATTTTTGAATCTCTTTAGTTGGAAAAGGGAAGAGAGTGACTGGACGAAGGAGTCCGACTTTAATTCCTTCCTTTCTTGCCTGTTCAACAGCGTTTTCACATATTCTCGACATACAGCCATAGGCAATCATCAGATGATTTGCATCTTCGCAGTGAAAAGTTTCAAAAATTACTTCATTATTTTCAATTTCTCTGTATTTTGCTTGCAGTCTGAGGTTATTCATTTCATTGACTTCTGCTTCCATTGCTAATGAAGTGATTACATTTTGTTTCCTGTCCTTTGTCTTGCCGGTGGTTGCCCAAGTGTATCTCTTGATAATCTCTTCGTTTGACATTCTAGACTTCATCGGTCCCATTTCAACAGTTTCCATCATCTGACCGACAATGCCGTCTGAAAGAATCATTGCAGGATTCCGATACTTAAAAGCAAGATCAAATGCTTTGTCCACAAAATTGTACATTTCTTGTGGTGAAGATGGAGCCAGAACTATATTTTTATAATCTCCATGCCCTCCACCTTTTACCGCCTGGAAATAATCACCCTGTCCGGGTTGAATGGTTCCAAGTCCTGGGCCACCACGAACTACATTAACTACAAGACATGGCAACTCGGCACCTGCCAAATAACTCAAACCTTCACTCATCAAACTGATTCCGGGACTACTTGAGGAAGTCATTACTCTTTTTGCGCAACATGCTCCACCATACAGCATATTTATTGCGGATGTCTCACTCTCCGCCTGCAGAACAACCATTCCTGTAGTTTCCCATGGCTTTTCTTCCATGAGTGTCTCCATAACCTCTGATTGAGGTGTAATAGGATAGCCAAAGTAGCCATCACATCCACAACGTATTGCAGCGTGTGCAATGGCTTCGTTGCCTTTCATTAAAATCTTTTCTGCCATATTAATTAGTTTTTAACTTCATTAAATTTTGACTCTGTATACTGTTATACAGCTGTCAGGACATACTGTTGCACAATTAGTGCAACCTGTACAGGATTCTGGTAATACCATATATGCAAAGTTGTATCCTTTGCTGTTTACCTCTTTAGCCAAGGCAATTACATTAGTAGGACAATTTGCAACGCAAACGCCGCAACCTTTGCATTTTTCATTGTCTACTACTATCGCTCCTTTTAATGCCATATTATTATGATTTTTAAAATTATTTTTACAAAACTATATAATTAAGCTATAAAATGCAATAATTTATTATTAAATAGCTATAATCACTTAGAAAAAAAATTAAAACTTCTTATAACACTTTCAATTATAAAACTCCAACGAATAACAATTCCGATTAGCAACACCAAAATAAGAATTATGGCTCCTTGAATTTTTGGATCAAGATTCCTGAATTTCAGCCAAATAACACTAAAAAAATTATTTTCTTTATTTTTCGATTCTAATTCTTGCATCAACTGCAATTATCTGTTTTGAATTTCCGAGAAGAGGATTAAGATCCATTTCAAAAATTTCCGGAGCTGCATTACAAAGAGCTGAAACTCTCCTGATATTTTCAATGAAGATGGCTTCATTAACTCCTTCAAGACCTCTGTTCCCTTTTATCATCTTGTAACCCTTAAGACTACGTATCATTATTTCTGCCTCAGACTTTGACACTGGTGACAGCGCACTCTGAACGTCATTTAAAACTTCAATAAATATGCCACCGAGACCACACATTACAAGATGACCAAACTTTTCCTCTCTCTTTGCCCCAATGAAGATTTGTATGCCGGTAAGCATAGGCTGCAACATTATAGCATGTGTACCTGGAATATTCATCATCCTGTTAAATTCTACAATCATCGTTTCTTCGTCAGTCACATTAAGGACCACTCCCCCTACATCTGTTTTGTGAACAGGACCCACAACTTTCATTACTATAGGAAATCCTATCTCGAGAGCAGCTTTTTTAAGCTGGGCCATTTTATCTACAACTATCTCTTTTACCCTGCTAATACCAGCAGCATCGAGCAGCATCTGAACTTGTAAAGGTGACAGATATCCATTTTCTGCTTTTTTAATTACGTCTCGAATAATTTTTTTATCGACAGGAGGAAGTTGAGAGTCGAAAAGTGGGCCATGTGATTTTATTACTTTTCCCAACGCATTACCAAATAAAACTTCGTCGGGGAAACATATTCCACCCATTTCCTTGAACTTGGCAATCTCATCTTTAGCATTTACTATTGAAGGAAGTATTGAAAATATCGGTTTATTACACTCTTTTATTTTATGGAATAAAGTTTCATAAACATCATAGACACTAGTTAAGCCTGGGTTGCCAAATATGACAGCCATCGAATCTACATCAAAATCTTTCTCGCAAGCATCTATAATTTTTGCAAGTTGTGAAGCCGTACCCGTAGCAAGAAAATCAATAGGATTGGAAGTTGAAGAACCATTATAGAGCTCTTTAAGGAGGTTGTCGGCTTTTTCTCCTGAAATGTGGGGAATTGATATATTGTATTCGGAAAGAGTATCTGTTAACATTACTGCTGGTCCGCCGGCATGAGTTATAATAGCAACTTTGTCTCCTTCGGGCAATTTATGAAGCATTACCGCGCCTACTGTAACAAGTTCTGTTCGGCTGTAACACCTTACAATACCTGCTTTTTGAAAAAGGGCAGAAACTGCAGAATCAGGAGTTGCCATTGCTCCTGTATGTGAAGATGCTGCTCGGCTTCCTGCATCACTTGTCCCGGCTTTAATTGCAGCAATTTTTGCTCCTTTATTGATAAGTGAAACAGCATGTTTCAACAATTTTTCAGGATAGCTGATGCTCTCTATATAAAGAAGCTTGACAGGGGCGCTTTTCTTATGAATATATGTTTCATCAAGGTATTCAAGTACATCTTCTATACCTGTCTGGGCACTGTTGCCGACTGAAAAAATTGATGATACTCTTACGCCAAGCTGGAGGGCTGTTTCGAGAATGAAAACAACTGTGGCACCAGAACCGGAAATGAGGTCAACCCCATTTTCTGAAAGAGGAGGATTTGGTTTTGTGAATATCCCTGTATAGTTGGGAGTCATAACGCCTATACAGTTTGGCCCTATAAGCGATGCACCGTTTCTGTTGATTATTTCAACAATTTTATTTTCTAAAACTTCTCCTTCCGGACCATCTTCATGAAACCCTGCCGACAAGATTATGACAGCTTTGCACATTTTTTTGCTGCACAATATTTCGACACTGTCAGGACACATTTTGGCAGCAATGGCTAATATTGCTAAATCTACCTGAGGCAACTCTTCGACGCTTTTGTGGCATTTAATTCCCTGGACGAAGTCTGACTTTGGATTAACCACATATAGTTTTCCTTTATAATTGGATTCTCTGAGATTTCTTAGAACTGCACCGCCAGGTTTTTGTGTCTCATCTGAGCCACCTACCACAACTATGCTTTTAGGAGATATTAGTTCTTTTGTTATCATATGTTAATAAATTTATCACAAAGGTAATAATAAGAAAGAATTATTAATAAACAGGATGTAATTATAAATAAAAATCCATTTTGGCTTATATATTTTAAAAAAGCTAATATGACAATGAGAAAATATTTTTGAGTTAGAGTAAAAAACTGATTATTTTTACATTACTAATAACAAAGAATCATGTCTACACTACTAATTAAAAATGTCAAAAACAACAATAAGATAACGGATATATTTATAAAGGATAACCGTATTGAAGAGATTTCGGAGCATATTGACAAAGGTGCTGACAGAACAATTGAAGGGAAAGGAAAATATGTAATTCCCGGTTTTATTAATATGCACACACACGCTGCAATGACTCTTCTCCGAGGGATTGGAGAGGACATGTCTTTAATGGACTGGTTGCAAAATGTTATCTGGCCTACCGAACAAAAGCTTGATGAAGAACTTGTATATTGGGGAACAAAGTTAGCTTGTGTGGAAATGATAAGATCCGGGACTACTTGCTATAACGATCAGTATTGGTATATTCCTGCTGCTCAAAGAGCAACTGCTGAAATGAAACTAAGATCTGTTCATTCATATGTTATTTTGGATTTGATGGATGAATCGAAATCTGAGAAATTGAAGGATGAATGTAAGAAGATGTATGAATTTTCAAGAGACTGGCCTGAAAGAAATATTTTTGCAGTTGGTATACATGCTCCTTACAGTGTCTCTGAAAAGATGATAAGATGGGCAACTGATTTTGCAAGAGAAAGAGGATTGCTTGTTCATCTCCATCTTTCTGAAACAGAATCTGAAAATTTGGAATCTCTCAAAAAGTATGGGATGTCTCCAACAAGATATTTGGATTCGCTTGGAGCATTAGGACCAGAAACTCTTGCAGCACACTCTCTTTGGATTGATGATGAAGACATAGAAATACTTGCAAAAAGAGGAGTTAAGACAATTCATAATATCAATTCCAATTTAAAAATTGCTTCTGGTTATAGATTTAAGTACAGTGAATTTAAAAAAGCCGGGATTGTTGTATCTTTAGGAACAGATGGTTGTGCCTCTTCAAATAATCTTGACATGCTTGAGACCATGAAGACTACAGCTCTTGTACAGAAAGCCTGGCGAAAGGATCCAACAGTGCTTCCGATGGAGGAACTTTTATCTCTGGCAACTCTCAATGGCGGACTTTCTCTCGGGCTTGAAACCGGAATAATTAAAGAGGGATATTTTGCCGATCTTTCACTTGTGGATGTTAATAGTGTTGCATTTACTCCAAATATCAATTTTTTGGCTAATCTGATTTACTCTGCTAACAGCTCATGCATTGACACCGTAATATGTGACGGAAATATTTTAATGGAGAATAAAAAAATTGATGAGGAAGAGGATATTATTAAAATGGTTAACAAATTGTATAAAAAACTATTATAATTTATATTATGGAATATATTCAACAAATTGAAGAGGCAACAGCCTTTATTAATGATAAACTTTCCGGCAGGAAACCGAAAGCAGGTATTATTCTTGGCAGTGGATTGGGAGGATTAGCAGAACTAATTGAAGAGAAATGTGTGATTCCCTATACACAAATTCCATATTTTCCCCAGTCTACGTCCATAGGTCATAAAGGGAATTTGATTGGGGGTATTCTTGGTGGCAAATATGTACTTGCAATGCAGGGAAGGTTCCATTATTACGAAGGATACACAATGAATCAGGTTACACTTCCTGTAAGAGTTATGAAAAAACTTGGAATATCTTCTCTTTTTGTTTCAAATGCAGCAGGAGGTGTAAACCGTGATTTTAAGGTTGGAGATTTGATGATTATCAGAGACCACATCAATTTAATGCCTAATCCATTGATTGGAAAGAATTTAGATGAGTTTGGTCCACGTTTTCCCGATATGACGAGGCCATATGACCTGGAACTAATAAGAAAAGCTGAAAAGAGTGCCGCTGTTTTGGACATTACTTTAAAAAAGGGGGTTTATCTTGCAGGTACAGGCCCAACTTATGAAACTCCTGCCGAATATGCTTTTTATGGCATAATAGGTGCCGATGCAGTAGGCATGTCTACTGTTCCTGAAGTAATTGTTGCAAGACATTGCAACATACCGGTTTTTGGAATATCTGTAATTACAAACGAGGCTCATGATTTCACGGAAGATTTTGTAAATGACGGAGAAGAAGTAATTGCTGCTGCCAACAGAGCTGCTGATAAGATGACTAAATTGTTTGTCTCCTTAATATCTGATTTGTGATTAGAAATATTGTTTTTGATCTTGGCGGAGTAATAATTACTCTTGACAGACAGGCTTGCGTAGATTCTTTTAAGAAGTTAGGCTTCAAGGATTTTGATGATATTCTGAATGATTTTGTTCAGGATGGTTTTTTTCTTGAATTTGAAAAAGGATCTATTGATGCAGTAAGGTTTAGAGAAATAATTTGCGATCATATAGGACACAGTGTCAAGGATGAGGAAATAGACAGTGCAATGGGTGATTTTCTTTCTGATATTCCTGTCAAAAGGTTTGAAACATTGTCGAAACTTAAAAAGAGTTACAATATTTTTTTACTCAGCAACACCAATCCTATAGCCATGGATAAAGTTAAAGATATTTTTTCAGCTTATGGAATTGATATGAACGACTGCTTTGATAAAATGTATCTTTCGTATCAGATGAAGATGGTTAAACCAAATAGCGAAATATTCTTGAAATTGCTTGAAGATTCAGGAATTAAGGCAGAAGAATCTCTTTTTATTGATGATGGTGAAATGAATATCAACACAGCTAATTTGCTTGGCTTCAAAACGCTGCATTTTATAAATGGGATAGATCTCGATAGAGAGATTGAAAAGTTTTTGAATGAACAGAAATAAATCAGGGTGTCGAATCAATAATATCCGACACCCTGATAATGTATTACTTGTATTGAGTCAATCAATAAATTGTTTTGCAAAGTACTTTGCAGTAAGTTTTTCTCCTGTAGCTCTTTCAATCATGTCATTCCATTCGTATCTCATTCCTACATTGAAAATCTTCTCTTTCATCCAGTTGCCAATATCTTTATTGCCAATGTAGCATTCATTTTTGTAATCTCCTGATTTAGTGACGTTATCTACTATATAGTAATGAATTTGAGATGCAAGCAGTTCACCTAGCTGGTAATTGTGATAATAACAAGGATACAGTGCAATGTGTATTTTAGTTGCCCAGTCAGGTGAGTTTCTATCTACAGGTTTTTTGAGCATCTGATATTTTTCAACCAAATCCCACCACAATTTGTTAAGATCCTGATCAGGATTTTCGTACATCGATTTCTCAAATCTGTATACTACCTGAACCCACCGGCTGAAAACGAGTTGTTTTAATCTGGAAGCTTTTTCACAATCTGTTGAAATTTTATCTTTTTCTTCCTGACTAAGACCAAGAGTCTGTCTCATCCATTCGGGATTGCGGGACAGGCGTTCAAAAAGCATTGCTATAGCTTCTGTAGTAAATGTATGAGCAGCACCTCGAAGAAAATAAGGATTATTTGGATTATCGTGTCCCAAAGAGTAGGAAGCATGTCCAAATTCATGAAGCATCGTTCCCATCCACTGTTCGTTGTCTTTTATGTTACATAGGACTCTGATATCGCCTTCGTTGTCAATATCCGTACAGTAGGCATGTTGATTTTTCTTTGGTTTTTCGTACAGATCGCTGTTTTGCATTACTTTAGTAATATCAATTCCTATGCTGTTATAAAAATCCGAGGTCGTTTTTTCCAGATTTTTACCCTTATAGTACGAGTCAAGATTAACCGGGTAAATGTTGGGAGATTCTTGAAAATACCTTCCTTGATAGTGCCAAGGCATAAGATCTGAAGAAGCCGTTTTATATCGTAAAGAAAGTACGGAATCCATTTCTCCTTTGACTTTTACAAAAGCATCCTTCGTGAGAGAATCTAATTCATCAAAAATAGCGGAAATTTCTTTAGGGTCCTGTCCGGAGAGTTCCAAAGTCATGCTGTGATAGTTGTCAAATCCAAGAGAGGTAGCAACTTTGTTGCGCATCTTTACAAGCTCTATAATATCATTGGCAACAACCGGCCCAATCTCTTTGTGTGCTTTCCATACTTCCTCAAGAACCTTATTGTCCGTAGAAGTTTTGAGAATACTTTCAACCTCATTGTCTGTTATTGGTTTGCCTTTGAAGTTTGCTCTATACTCTGCATATTTAAGTTCAAGGGCAGAAGTTTTGTTGATTATTGCATTTAAAAGAGATGTGTCTGCCTGGTTTGCATGAAATTGATTGTAAAGCACAGAGAGTTGTCTGTTCAATAGCGAATCTTTGACTTTACCCCGTTCCTTTATTGATTTTAACTCAGCAAAAATATCAGGATTTGAGAACACTTTAGTCATTTGTATTGTGGCATCCGAATATTTTTTAAACTCTGCAGGATCACCTGTTATTGTTCCGTTCCAATAAGCAAGAGCTGCCGTTTTGGCTAATGGGCGGATAGTATCTTCAGTGCTTGTAATAATCTCCTGAAGTCTCTTCTCATCGTTTTTTGAGCAACTTGTCATAATTACTGAAAGTGTCAAAATTAACAGTCCCTTTTTCATATTTTAATCGTTATTAAGTTGTGGTCCAGATTTAACTAATGCTTTTGCAGCATCATTGTCACAGTACTGTTCAAAATTCTTTATGTACTTGGCAGCCAATGACATGGCCTTTTCTTCCCAAACTTTTTTATCAGTATAAGTATCCCTTGGATCAAGAATGTCTGAAACATTGTCCAACTTTACCGGGATAGTGAGATTAAGAATAGGAATATGTTTTTTTTCAGCCTTTTCAATAGATCCATCGATAATTGAATCAATAATTGCACGGGTATCCTTAATTGAAATTCTCTTTCCTGTACCATTCCACCCTGTATTTACAAGATATGCCTTAGCTCCGTGTTCGTCCATTTTTTTGGCAAGAGTAGATGCATAAACAGTTGGATGCAAGGTTAAAAAGGCTTCACCAAAAGCAGGAGAGAACGATGGAACAGGCTCTGTAATCCCCCTTTCAGTACCGGCTAATTTAGATGTGTAACCACACAGAAAATGGTATTGAGCCTGATCTCTGTCCAAAATTGATACAGGAGGGAGTACTCCAAAGGCATCTGCAGAAAGATAAATGATCTTTTTTGCGTGACCGGCTTTTGACGGAAGAACAATCTTATTAATATGGTAAATAGGATAGGATACCCTTGTGTTTTCAGTAACAGATGCGTCAGAATAATCTGGAGTACCATCTTCTTTAATTGTCACATTTTCCAGAAGAGCATCTCTTCTTATTGCATCCCAAATATCCGGTTCATTTTCCTGACTAAGATTAATTGTCTTAGCATAACATCCACCTTCATAGTTAAATATGCCATGATCGTCCCAACCATGTTCGTCATCACCTATCAAATAGCGTTTAGGGTCAGCTGAAAGGGTTGTTTTACCTGTTCCTGAAAGGCCGAAGAAAATAGCCACATCGCCATTTTCACCAACATTGGCAGAACAGTGCATTGAAGCTATTCCCCTAATTGGAAGGAAATAATTCATCATGGAGAAAATCCCTTTTTTCATCTCACCTCCATACCATGTACCTCCACATATAGCCATTCTTTCAGTAAGGTTAAACATTATAAATACTTCAGAATGAAGTCCCTGCTCTTTCCATTTAGGATTTGTTACTTTGGAGCCGTTAATAAAAACAAAGTCTGGTTCTCCAAAATGTTCAAGTTCATATCTGGATGGACGAATAAACATGTTTTTAACAAAATGTGCCTGCCATGCCACCTCCATTATAAATCTGACTTTTAGTCTGGTATCTTCATTAGTACCGCAAAAAGCATCCATGACATATACCGTCTCCTTATCAGACATCTGTTTCTGAACTAGAGCTTTGCATTCGTTATATATTTCAGGAGTAACCGGTTTGTTAATGTTACCATCCCACCACATATGCTGATCGCTGGTAGCATCCTTTACAATATATTTATCCTTAGGTGAACGACCTGTGAAAATGCCTGTTTTAACACACACTGCGCCAGTTTTTGTTAGAATACCCTTTTCGTATCCTTCATTTTTTTCTGATACTTCGGCCTGAAAAAGTTCTTCGTAAGAGGGATTGTGTAACACATTCTTTACGTTTCTGATACCATACTTAGTCAAATCAATACTTGTCATAGAGCATTATTTTAAATTATTGGTTAATATTATTATCGGTTTCTTTAGTAGGTGTAAAATTAGTAAATTAGCAACAAAAATCAAACCATCTGTGAATGTATGGGAAGAGAAAATGAGATTCTAAAAAAATACTGGGGCTATGAAACATTTCGTCCTCTTCAAAGAGAAATAATTGAATCTGCTCTTGAAGGGAAGGATACATTAGCTCTTCTTCCTACAGGTGGAGGTAAGTCTATTTGCTTTCAGATTCCTGCATTGATGGTTGACGGTATTTGTTTGGTTGTAAGTCCTCTGATAGCATTAATGAAAGATCAGGTTGAGAATTTGAAGAAAAGGGGGATAAAAGCTTTGCAGATTCATTCAGGGATGACACGGGATGAGATAGATTATACTTTAGACAACGCTATATACGGAGATTACAAGTTCCTCTATCTATCTCCTGAAAGGCTTCAAAGTGAAATAGTCAGGGTAAGGATAGCTAACATGAATGTTAATTTTCTTGTGGTGGATGAAGCTCACTGTATCTCTCAGTGGGGTTACGATTTTCGTCCCGACTATTTGTTAATAAAAGATATCAGAGATATTATCGGAAATGTTCCTGTTATTGCACTGACTGCTACAGCAACACCTGAAGTTGCCAACGATATAATGAAACAGTTGGATTTTCCTAAACCCAATATTCTTAAATCTGGTTTTGAAAGAAAAAATCTCTCTTATATAGCAAGGGAGGTAGAAGATAAAAATGGTCAACTGCTTAAAATTGTTTTTTCTATTCAAGGTTCAGGAATTGTATATGTCAGAGAAAGAAAAAAAGCAGATGAGATTTCGGCATTTCTTAATGCTCAGGGAATTAGTGCCGATTCGTACCATGCCGGTTATGGTTCTGAAGAGAGGGCTAAAAAACAGGAAAGATGGATGAAGGGAGATACTCGCATTGTTGTTGCAACCAATGCCTTTGGAATGGGTATTGATAAGGCAGACGTCAGATTTGTATGTCACTTTGATCTTCCTGAATCAATTGAATCATATTTTCAGGAAGCCGGAAGAGCAGGCAGGGATGAAAAAAAAGCCTACGCTGTTTTATTGTGGAACAAGCATGATATCAAAAGGCTAAATAAAATAATTTCAATATCATTTCCTTCATTTGAATATCTGACTGAGGTTTATCAGCGCCTTTTCAATTACATTGGATATGAATTCGGCACAGGAAAAGGTGATGTCATTAGATTCGACATTGGCGATTTTGCAGCTAAAGCCAAACTACATTTAGTTTCGGCATATCATGCGATAAAATATATTGAAAGTGAAGGTTACTGGGAATTGACAGAAGAGATTGAAACTCCTTCCAGAGTTATGTTTACAGTGTCAAGAGATGAACTTTATAAAGTTCAACTTAAAAGTACATTTCTTGATTCTTTCATAAAAATTCTCATGAGGCTCTACACCTCCATTTTTTCAACCTATGTTCCTATAGATGAAGAATATATTGCAAGAGTTTCTAGAAACAGCAAGGCAAATATTACCGCCAACCTTATTACTTTGTCTAGAATGCATGTCATTAGTTATATTCCTTCTGTAATATCTCCTCTTTTAATTTTAAAGGTTGAGAGACTTGAGAACAGGGGACTACTTTTTTCCTATGAAAATTATAAAAAAAGAAAAGCAAATTTTGAAAAAAGAGTAAAGTCCATGATAGACTACGCATCTTCCAAAGAAAAGTGCAGGTCAGAAATATTGCTTGAATATTTTGGTGAAACTGGAGTTGAAAAATGTGGCATTTGTGATGTTTGTCTCAAAAGAAAGAACGATGCTACAAGACCCTCCAACGTAAAAGGAAACAATATTGTTGAGAAATTTATCATACAACAATTATCGGAAAAATCTCTATCAATGGATGAAATATTATTAAATTTTCCGGAAGAAACAGATCTCATTATTGATATTATGAGAGACATGATTGACAGAGGAATAATAAAAGAAATTTCAGGAAAGTATTCAATTATCTGATAGGAAAATTTCCATTTCTGTATACAGTTTCTGAACCGGCAAACCCATTACATTGAAGAAAGATCCGTCAATACGTTCAATAGCAACTAGTCCTATCCAGTCCTGTGCTCCATATGCTCCAGCCTTATCATATGGAGGATAATTGTCGATGTAGTATTCTATCTCTTCATCTTTTATATGCCTGAAAAAGACATCCGTTGCTGATGTAAATGATCTAATCTTATAATTATTTCTCATGCATACTCCTGTCAGAACTGTATGTTTGTTGCCTGAGAGTTTCTGCAACATTTTGAATGCATCCGATCTGTTCTTGGGCTTTCCCATAATCTCATTATTGCAAAGAACCATTGTATCTGCAGTAACAAGTAATTCGTTATAATTCAACTTTCTGTTGAATCCTTTTGATTTGAGTAAGGCAAGATGTTCAGGTATTTTATATAAATCCATATTTGGATCGAATTGTTCTGCAATATTGCCATTTTCCTCAATTGTAAATTCGATATCCAAACCATCCAACAACTGTTTTCTGCGTGGAGAAGAGGATGCCAAAATAATTTTTTTGCCTTCCAGAAGTGTCTTAAGCATTTTAAACCTCCTCAACCTGAATATGCTTCAGAATTTGGATTCCAATTATCTTGAATCTTCAAAACCTGTTCTATCACATCTCTTACGCATCCTTTACCACCTGGGTAAAGAGAGATATATTCACAAACTTCCTTAACTTCATTGACTGCATCAGATGGACAGGTAGCTAAACCGCACTCTTTAAGAATACCAATGTCAGGAATATCATCTCCCATAAAAAGTACTTCTTCAGGATCTAAAGAGTGCCTTTTGCAAAAATCAATAAAATCCGGAATTTTATAGTGAGAGTCAAGATAAATATCCTCTTTGTCAATTCCTATTTGATAAAAACGTTTGAGAATACTATTGGAAATTCCACCGGTAATGATGGCAACAGGATAACCATTGAGTAACGCCATTCTTACTGCAAATCCGTCTTTGGCATTGTGACTTCTAAGGAGGTCTCCACTATCAGTAACAAGCACATTGCCGTCTGTGAATACACCATCTACATCGAAGGCAAAAGCTTTAATTGAAGAAAGTTTGTATTTATAGTTAGACATTACATTAATAATTATATGATTATTGTTTCGAAATCAATTTAGAGAGCATTTCATAGACATATTTATGCTCATTCATTCCTTCAAGCAGCTTCAGATGTTTTGAAATTGTTTGCATGTCACCTCGTTTGGCAGGTCCCGTCTGAACAATAGAAGGATGTTCGTATAAAAAAGCTTTTCTTACAGTCTCAATTGCCAATGGCATAAGCAGTTCCTGATATGGTTTTGAAAGGTCAAATGCCAATCCAATCAGGTAATTGACAAAATTACTCACGTATACAGCGGCGAGGTGCATTTTAAGCCTTTCGTCAGAAGTAGATATCATATATTCCGAACCTAAAGAAAACACAATATCTGTGAGAATCTTTTCTCCCTCTGGCGAGGAGGATTCAATAAGAAATGGTACTAATTTAAAATCTACAGGTTTAATTTTACTTAAAGTCATTAAAGGATATAAAACACCTATAAATGGATAACATTCGAGTGCTTCAATAGAAGTGGCACCACTTGTATGCAACAGAAGAGGTATTTTTTTGTCATTAAAAGCAATTGTGGAAAATTCCTTTGCCAAAGTTTCTATTACGTCATCTGATACTGCAAGAATTATTATGTCAGAATCTTTCAAAGAATGGAAGTCATTAGTAAAACATGTTATCTCCCTAACTTTATGTGGATTATTTTCTTCTTTGTTAAGAATGTGCACCAGTTTTTTTCCAGATGTCTCATTTCTTCCACAAATAAAAGGGATAGCATGACCAGCGGCTTTCAATTCAATTGAAAGCCGATAGGCCACATTACCCGTTCCCCATATTGAAATTCTGTACATAAATGAATTATATTCAAGATTAATCAAATTTTGCAAATGTACAGATAAAACAATTACGATTCTGGCAGATATTCTTCCTTTACTGCAAGAAACTGGTTAAGATCACATGATGCAAAATCAGCAATATAAGAATACCTTTCGTCATTCCAGGCTTTAGACTTATTTGTGAAAATAATGGCAGAATCTCTGAATCTTCTGTCTGACTGAGCATCAATTATAAGAAGATAGGACATGATAATATGGGATGCCATTTCCACAAGTCTTCTCGCATGAAAATCAATAAATTCTGCATCACCCCCTGCTACAATTGCAACGGCCTGCTGATACTGTTCTGTCATAGAAACAAGCATCTTTTTCAATTGCGTATATTCAGACTTTATTTCAATCTTTTCATACTCTTTAATCTGATTGAGATAAGCTCCGTTTGTGACATATCTTTGTGCAGCTACTACCTGCAATTGAGATGTTCCTTCATAAATAGTTGTAATACGAGCATCTCTGTATATTCGTTCTATAGGATAATCTTTCATAAAACCTGAACCACCATGAATCTGAAGAGAATCATATGCATTTTGGTTAGAATATTCAGATGCAACCATTTTGACCATAGGAGTAAACATATCTGCAAGTCTCTGATATTGTTTGGCCTCATTTTTCTCTTCAAGAGTTAGTTTTCTGCTCTCAGCAACCATGTTATATGCTTTGTAGACATCTACAAAACGAGTTGTCTCGTAGAGAAGAGCTCTAGAAGCCTGAAGTCTTGCCTTAATTATTGACAGCATTTCATATACTGCAGGAAATTGAATAATCGGTTTACCAAACTGTCGTCTCTCTTTTGCAAATTTGAGAGCTTCTCTGTAGGCAGCCTCAGATATACCAACTGCTTGTGCTGCCACGCCAAGTCTTGCCCCATTCATCAAGGACATGACATATTTAATAAGACCCATACGTCTTTCACCCACTAGTTTGGCTGGAGCATTATTGAAAACAAGTTCACAAGTTGGTGACCCTTTGATGCCAAGTTTATTCTCAATTCTCCTAACTGTTACGCCTCCCCATTTCTGATCGTGAACAAAATAAGAAAGACCTCGACCGTCTGTAGTATTCTCCTCAGAACGTGCAAGAACCAGTTTAATCTGTGCATCACCATTAGTGATAAACCGTTTAACTCCATTCAATTTCCACATACCGCTTTTCTCATCCAAAGTTGCCTTAAGCATTACAGCTTGCAAGTCGCTTCCTGCATCAGGTTCTGTAAGGTCCATTGAGCATGTCTCTCCTTTGTTTATTCTGTGAAGGAATTCATCCCTAATCTCTTGATTAGCAAATTCATATATAGTGTCAGCGCAATCCTGAAGACCCCAAATATTTGAAAATCCTGCATCAGCCCTTCCAACAATCTCTGCCGACATTATATAGGGAACCATTGAAAAATTAAGCCCTCCGTATTCACGAGGAAGATTCATTCCATAAAGACCAGCTTGTGCCAGCACTTCATGATTTTGCTGCGTTCCAGGTGCATAGGTAACATGCCCATTTTCATGATGAGGTCCAACTTTGTCTACTTCTTCTGCATTTGTAGCTATTACGTCACCGCATATTTCTCCCAGAATATCCATGACTCTGTCATAAGAGTCTAAAGCATCCTCAAATGAACAGGGAGCATAATCAAACTTGCCAAAATCTTTAAAGTCCTGTTCTCTAAGCTGTATTATTTTTTTCATTAGAGGATGTGAGAACTGGAACTGAATATCTTTGTTATCTCTGTAAAAATTAGCCATGTTATTTGATGTTTTTCTTGTAAGATTTAATAATCTTTGGTAATACTTCATTCAGGTCGCCAATAATGGCATAGTCAGCAATATTGTTAATTGGAGCAGTAGGGTCATTGTTAATTGAAATAATCATGGCCGACTGATCCATTCCTGCTACATGCTGAATTTGACCGGAAATTCCAACTGCAATATAAAGTTTTGGTCTTACTGTGACGCCTGTTTGTCCGACCTGTCTTGCATGATCAGCAAAACCTGCATCGACAGCTGCTCTGGACGCTCCAACTTCACCACCGAGCAGATGGGCCAGTTCAAACAATTGATTGAAATTTTCTTTTGAACCTACGCCAAATCCTCCTGAAACGATTATTGATGCGCTTTTAATATCTATTTTTTTCTCTTGTATGTCTCTTCTAATTATTTCAACTACAAAATCAGAATCGTTTAATATTGAATTAACATCCAATTGATTTATTACTCCATTTACAGGGACATTGAGAGGTTCCTTTTTCATGACACCTTCTCTGACTGTTGCCATCTGAGGTCTGTGATCAGGATTGACAATAGTAGCAATAATATTACCTCCAAAGGCAGGTCTTATCTGATAGAGTAAATTTTTATACTCTTTACCGCTTTTCGTATCTGTATGATCTCCTATTTCAAGAGCTGTACAGTCGGCGGTAAGTCCACTTGAAAGGGCACTAGATACTCTTGGAGCAAGGTCCCTTCCAATGCTGGTAGCACCGAAAAGCACTATTTGAGGTTTTTCTGATTTTAAAAGTGATGAAGTAATTGAAGCATATGGAAGTGTTAAATAAAATTCGAGACGAGTATCTTCAGCTAGATGAACTTTTACGGCCCCATAATTATATAGCTCTTCAACTAGAGGTTTTACATTTTTCCCAATAAGTAATGCTTCAAGATTGCAATTTAGTTTTGAGGCAAGTTCTCTTCCTTTAGTCAGAAGTTCAAGGCTCACATCTGCTATTTTTCCGTTTTCTGCCTCTATATAAACTATTATATTATTCATTTTTATCAATTTAATTATTAACCAATAGTGTGAGATGATATAAGCTCTTTGACAAGTGAGTCTATATCTTCATCAGAAGAGGTAAGTTTCTTTGACTCTTTGACTTGAAATACAATATTTTCAATTTTTTTAACCTTAGTAGGAGATCCGGAAAGACCATATTTTTCTTCTTCACCGCCAACATCTGTTACTCCCCACTCGGGAATAATGAGTTCCTGAAAGTTAGTAACAGGAAAATAGGAATGGTCTTCCTTATCATTGAGCTCCGAAACAGTCCTGGCATGTTTATATTTCATAACTTGTTTTGCATTTCGAGGTCTGCATGCTGGTGCAGATGAGTTTACCGTAATTAATACAGGATAAATACTTCTTACCTCTTCAATGCCTCTTTCAAGTCTTCTTATAACAGTGATTGTGCCGTCTTTAATTGAAATAACATTTTCGGCATAAGTAATCTGAGGAATTCCCAATTTTTCAGCTACTTGAGGGCCTACTTGTGCAGTGTCGCCGTCTATAGCCTGTCTTCCTGATATAATTATGTCAGGATTAATTTTTCTTATAGCCATTGAAAGAGCATATGATGTGGCAAGTGTATCAGCTCCTGCAAATTTTCTGTCAGTTAAAAGAACTCCACCGTCAGCACCCCTAAAATAACCCTCTCTTATAATATCTGCAGCTCTTAATGGGCCCATTGTCAGTAACTCAACTCTGGTGCCGGGAAATTTGTCCTTAATTCGTAAAGCCTGCTCAAGGGCATTCATGTCTTCAGGGTTAAATATTGCAGGAAGTGCGGCTCTGTTAACAGTTCCATCCTCTTTCATAGCATTCTTTCCTACGTTGCGCGTGTCAGGAACCTGCTTTGCAAGTACAACAATTTTGAAGATTTTACTCATGTTTTATTAATTAATTAATTAATTATGCTTCAGCTGAATTGCCGCCAAAGCCCATTGGAAATATTTTTTCTTGTTCATTGTATAAGACTATCTCTCCAAATTTGTTTTCAAACTTGGCAATATTATCCTCAAGAGCACCCATTAGTCGTTTGGCATGCTCGGGGGTCATTATTATTCTGTTGGTTACCTGTGGTTTAGGTATACCGGGAAGCATACTCAAAAAATCAAGGATAAATTCACTGCTTGAATGTGTAATTATCGCAAAGTTTGAGTATGAACCTAGTGCAACCTCACTACTTAATTCAATATTTATCTCATTATCAGAGTCCATGATGGTTTTTATTAATTTATTTCCTGCAAAGATAGTTTTTTTTCTTAAAAGCGAATTTTGAGAAGGGTGATTAAATATTTAACTTTGACGTTTAATTTATTCATAGATAGATAGAGTTTATGGCATTATCTGCAAAATATGATCCTTCATTAACAGAGAACAAATGGTATGAATATTGGTTGAAAAACAAGTTTTTTCATTCTGAACCAGATGATAGAGATCCTTATACTATAGTAATTCCTCCACCAAATGTTACAGGTGTTCTTCATATGGGACATATGTTAAATAACACCATTCAGGACGTACTTGTAAGAAGGGCGAGGATGATGGGGAAAAATGCATGTTGGGTACCTGGAACAGATCATGCATCAATTGCTACTGAGGCTAAAGTTGTTGCTAAATTAAAATCGGAAGGCATCGAAAAAAGTAACCTGACAAGAGAGGAATTTCTTAAATATGCCTGGGAGTGGAAAGAAAAACACGGCGGTATTATTCTGGAACAGTTAAAAAAACTGGGAGCGTCCTGTGATTGGGATAGAACGAGATTTACAATGGATTCTGACTTAAGCAAAGGAGTTATCAATACTTTTGTTTATTTCTACAAAAAAGGGTGGATTTACAGAGGTGTCAGGATGGTTAACTGGGATCCCGTTGGTCAGACAGCCATAAGTGATGAGGAGGTAATTCATAAGGAAACTTCATCTAAACTATATTACTTAAAGTATTTTATATCAAGTAATGGCAAACCGTCTGAAGAATATCTGGTAGTTGCAACTACAAGACCTGAAACTATCATGGCCGATACGGCTGTCTGCATTAATCCGGAAGATGAGCGATATTTTAATCTTAAAGGTAAAAGAGTGTTTATTCCACTTATAAACAAAGAAATACCTATAATTGAAGACGATTACGTCTCAATTGATTTTGGTACAGGTTGCCTTAAAGTCACTCCTGCTCACGATATTAATGACTATGAAATTGGCCTTAGACATAAACTTCCGGTTATAGATATTTTGGATCAATTTGGAAGATTAAATGCAGACGCGAAGATTCTTGTCGGAGAAGATCGCTTTGTGGCAAGAAAAAAGATAGTACAGATGCTCCAAAACGCCGGTCACCTTTTGAAAGAAGAAGACTACATATCGCAAGTTGGGTATTCAGAAAGAACAAATGCTGTTATTGAACCAAGACTATCTTTGCAATGGTTTCTCAAAATGGATGAGGCAGCCAAGAATGCGCTTGCTTATGTTGAAGATGGAAGAATAAAACTTATACCTGACAAGTACAAAAGCACTTATAAACATTGGATGGAAAATGTCAGAGACTGGTGTATTTCAAGACAGTTGTGGTGGGGACAAAGAATCCCGGCATGGTATCTTCCCTCTGGAGATTTTGTTGTCGAAAAAGATATTGATGCAGCTCTGAATGCTGCAAGAAAGATTGATCCAAATATAAAATCAGATGATTTAAAGCAGGATCCGGATGTTTTAGATACTTGGTTTTCATCATGGCTTTGGCCTATTTCAGTTTTTGATCCTGAAAAGCCGGGATTTCCTGATGCCAAGCCTAACAGGGATTTGGCATATTATTATCCCACTGATGATTTGGTAACTGCACCTGAAATTCTATTTTTCTGGGTCGCCAGAATGATAATGGCCGGACATGAATTTTGTGGTGACAGGCCTTTTAAAAATGTGTATCTGACAGGTACAGTGAGGGATAAACTTGGTCGCAAGATGTCCAAGTCTTTGGGAAATTCTCCGGATCCCATCAAACTAATGGAGACATACGGAGCTGATGGAGTTAGGGTAGGAATGATGATTTGCAGTAATGCCGGGAATGATATTCTTTTTGACGAATCTCAGGTAGAGCAAGGCAGAAATTTTGCAAATAAAATCTGGAATGCGTATCGTCTTGTCAATGGCTGGAGCATTGACAATGAGCTGAAACAATCTATTGAAGCTCAAGTTGCAGTCAAATGGTTTGATGAATTACTCTCTTCATGTATTGATATAATTAATGATCATTTTGATAAATTCAGAATATCGGATGCTCTTATGCAGCTTTACAAATTGTTTTGGGATGATTTTTGTTCCTGGTATCTCGAGCTTGTGAAGCCACAGTATGGAGAAAGAATTGATGATTGTACATATAATGCCACTATTGATTTTTTTGATAAGTTGCTAAGGCTGCTTCATCCTTTTATGCCTTTCATTACAGAAGAATTGTGGCAAAACCTTACTAAAAGGAGAGATGGTGAAAGTATAATGATTGTTGATCTGCCCAAAGCTAAAAGTTATAATGCAGCCTTTTTGAAACAATTTGAAAGTGTAAAGGAATGTGTTGTGAATATAAGAAATATCAGACAATCCAAGAGGGTTTCTCCTAAAGAGTCTCTTTCTCTGTTTTACAAGGGAGATTTTGAGAAAGAGATGTTTGGAGTGGTCGAAAAGATGGCAAATGTTGGCACAATTGAGTCTATGAACATTAAAATCAATGATCGTTTGGGTGTTTCATTTCTTGTAGATAAAACTGAATTTTTTATTCCTCTTGAAGAAAAGATTGATTTAAATGAAGAGTTAAATAAAGTTAACGCTGAATTAAAATATTATAATGGTTTCCTTGAAAATGTTATGAAGAAACTTTCAAATGAAAAATTCGTTTCAAGTGCACCTAAAAATATAGTAGATATGGAGTTAAAGAAAAAACAAGATGCTGAAGACAAAATCAGGAAGCTAAGTGAACTTAAAAGATCATTAACCAGATAATATGTTTATACACGAAACAGAATTGGATGTAAGATACTACGAAACCGATATGATGGGTATTGTTCATCATTCAAATTATATTCGGTATTTTGAATGTGGAAGAAATGATGCTTTGATTTCCGTCGGACTTCCAATTTGGAAAATCGAAGAGATGGGTGTAATGACTCCCGTTATAAGGGTTGAATGTAATTACAAACATTCTGCAAAAAATGGAGAAAGACTTAAAATTGTGACTATGATTAAGGAACCTCCGATGGCAAAAATTATAATTTACAATGAGATATTCAATGCTCAAGGTCAACTTTTGTGCTATGGAAGTGTAACTCTTGGGTTTATTAACAGCGTGACAAGAAAGGCAATACGTGCTCCACATTTTTTTCTTGATAAATTTTCCAAATATTTTGACAAACAATAAAAACAATAAGCAATGAGAACTTTTTTATTATTTGGAACCATAGGTGCTCCTGAGATAATTATAATCGCTCTGATAGTTTTGTTACTTTTTGGGGGTAAAAAAATTCCCGAGCTGATGAAAGGCATCGGAAAGGGAGTAAAAAGCTTCAAAGATGGGATGAAAGGCATTGAGGATGATATTAAGGACATTAACAACGAGGAAGAGAAAAAATAGTGGCAGATGAGATGACATTCTGGGAGCATCTGGACGAGCTCAGAAGAGTCTTGTTCAGGTCTATTATTGTCATAATGCTGCTAATGATTGTCGTTTTTATCAATAAGACTTTCGTTTTTGAAAAAATAATCCTTGCGCCTTCCCGTCCTGATTTCTTTCTATACAGAATACTGCCTGGTTTTTCCGGATTTCACCTTGACCTCATCAACATTGATCTTGCTGCTCAGTTTTTTACACATATGAGTGTTTCTTTGGCTTTATCAATAATATTGGCTGTGCCATATATTCTTTATCAGCTATGGAATTTTGTCAGACCCGCCTTATATGAAAATGAAAAAAGAGTTATCAAAAAAGCTTTTGGATTTGCCTCAATACTATTTTTTATAGGAGTAGTTGTCGGATATCTGTTTGTTTTTCCACTTACAGTTCGTTTTTTGGGATCATATCAGGTTAGTTCCTCAATTCAAAACAACATCTCCCTTAAATCCTATATATCGATGTTTACTCAATTAATATTGATTATGGGGATTGTTTTTGAAATGCCGGCACTCGCACTAATCCTTGCAAAACTCGGGATTATATCAGCTTCATTTTTGAAAAAATACAGGCGTCATGCATTAATTATTCTTTTGATTGCCTCAGCAATTATTACTCCAAGTGGAGATGCTTTTACTCTTCTTATTGTAGCCGGTCCGCTATATTTGCTTTATGAATTTAGTATTTTGATTTGTCGTGGTATCAATAAATAATCTAACTGTCTCTTTTGGTGGATTTACTCTGCTAAATGATATAAATTTTCATATTTCTGAGAAAGATTGTATAGGTCTTGTAGGTAAAAATGGAGCCGGGAAATCTACTATTTTAAAAATTATTGCCGGGATTCAGAGACCAACAAAAGGTCAGATTCTAAAACCTTCAGGTCTATCCATTGGTTACCTTCCTCAACAAATGGAACACGAAAAAGACAAAACTGTATTTGAAGAAGCCTTGACTGCATTTTCGACATTGTTTGAACTTCAAAAGAAAATGGATGAGATCAGCATTCTGCTTGCTGAAAGGACTGATTATCAAAGTAAAGATTATCATAAATTGATAGTAGAACTTAATGATCTAAACGATCGCATAAATTATTTCAGTCAAGAAAATCCCGAGGGTATGACTGAGAAAACACTTTTAGGTCTTGGTTTTAAGAGAGATGAATTTTGCAGGCAAACCAGCACTTTCAGCCAAGGATGGAATATGCGTATTGAATTAGCAAAAATTCTTCTTAAAAAACCCGATCTGCTGCTTCTGGATGAACCGACTAATCACCTTGATATAGAATCAATTCAATGGCTGGAAGAATATCTTGAAACTTATTCAGGATCTCTTGTCGTTATTTCACATGACCGAAAGTTTCTGGATAATGTTACCAACAGAACTGTCGAGTTGTTGTTAGGAAAGGCATATGATTATAAAGTTCCTTATTCTAAATATACCGAGTTAAGAAGAGAAAGAGCTGAGCAGCAAAGAGCGGCATTTGAAAATCAGCAAAGGAAGATTGAAAAAAACGAAGAATTTATAGAAAGATTTAGATATAAAGCCACGAAATCCAACCAGGTACAGTCAAGAATCAAACAGCTTGAGAAAATTGACAGGATTGAGATTGAACCTGAAGATCATTCCTCACTTAATGTTAAGTTTCCTCCTGCTCCTAGGTCCGGTCAAGTTGTAGTTAAAAGTGTCGATCTGAAAATGCAGTTTGACAAAAAAGTTATTTTTGACAATGTAAATATAACAATAGAAAGAGGAGAAAAAGTTGCGTTTGTGGGTAGAAATGGAGAGGGCAAAACAACCATGATGCGGCTTATAATCAATGAGCTAGTGCCTAGTGGAGGAGCCATTAAATTGGGACACAACGTATTATTAGGTTACTACGCACAGAATCAGGAAGATCTGTTAGATAAAAATGATACTGTTTTTGATACCCTTGATAAAGTAGCTGTAGGAGATATAAGAACAAAACTAAGAGATATATTGGGAGCGTTTTTATTTAAAGGAGAAGATATTGATAAAAAAGTTGCTATTTTAAGTGGTGGTGAGAAATCCAGGCTTGCAATGGCTAAACTAATTTTGAAACCTTACAATCTTCTTGCTCTTGACGAACCTACAAATCATATGGATATCAGATCAAAAGATGTTTTGAAACAAGCTCTTGTCAATTATGACGGAACTCTTATTATTGTATCGCATGACAGAGACTTTCTTGACGGACTTGTTAACAAGGTGTATGAATTTAAGGATGGCAAGGTAAAGGAACATCTTGGAGGAGTTATTGATTTTCTTCAAAAAAAGAAACTGGAACATCTTAATGAATTGGAAATAAAAGAAGTAACTGCTAATAAAGAACAACAAATTGAAGATAAAATTAAAAATCAGGAAATAAATTCCTTTAAAGAACAAAGAGAGAAAGAAAGAGAAGAAAGAAAGAAAAAAAATGCTTTAGAAAGATGTGAGAAGGCAATTGAAGAGTCAGAGAAGAAAATAAAAATACTTGAAGAATCGTTGTCTAATCCCAAAGACAGTAAAACATTCCAAAAGGAGCTTAATGAGTATAATCAGCTTAAAGTTAAAATTGAAAAACAAATGGATGAATGGGAAAAATTACAATCATAAAGATATATGGAAAAAGATAATACATATTTATTTGGAATACACTCTGTCTATGAAGCATTAAATTCTGACAGACAGATTGAAAAAGTTTTTTTTAGGGATGGGATTGACAATCCACAAATAAGAGAGCTTCTAAGTATTGTAAGAAGTAAAGGGGTTGTCTATCAGTTTGTTCCAGTAGAAAAACTTAATTCAATCACTAATGGAAGACATCAAGGCGTTATTGCTATAATGTCAAAGATTGATTATACGCCTATTGAAAAAATGGTAGAGGATGCATTATCAACCTCTAAATTTCCATTTATTGTTCTTCTTGATGGGGTAAGTGATGTTAGAAATTTAGGCGCTATAGCAAGAAGTGCTGAGTGTGCCGGCGTATCAGGAATCATTTTACCAGCTAAAGGAGGGGCCAATATAAATGCTGATGCTGTAAAAACTTCTTCAGGAGCTCTTTTGAGAGTGCCAGTAGCTAAAGTTACCAATCTAAGAATGGCTGTTTACTATCTTTCACAATGCGGGTTTAAGATTTTTGTCGCAGATGAAAAGAGCGACAAAAACATTTACGATGTTGACTTTAAAAGACCTATAGCTGTAATAATGGGCTCTGAAGAGAGAGGAGTTTCGGAATCGGTAGCTGTACTTGCCGAAGAAAAAATTAAAATACCACAATTAGGCAAGATAGGTTCATTAAATGTCTCTGTAGCTGCAGCAATTATTATGTATGAAGCAGTTAGACAGAAATACGCCTAAATTCATAACAGACTATAGCAGCAGCGACTGCAATGTTCAATGAATCAGGGCGACATGAATCGGAATTTGAGAAATTTGGAATACACAGTCTCTTGTCAACTTTCTTTTCAATTTCTTGTGAAATGCCACAAGATTCATTTCCAAGAATAATAATCCCATGTTTATCTAATTTTTCCTTATAAATATTAGATGCATTATGAAGAAATGTGCCGAATATCATAAGTGATTTCCTTGCATCTTCAAGTATCTGTGCGAGGTCTACATATTGCAATTGTACTCTGAATAAAGATCCCATAGATGCTTGAATAACTTTGGGGTTATACAATTCAACACTATCCGTTGAAGCAAAAATACCATTTAATCCAAACCAGTCTGCAATTCTAAGAATTGTACCCAAGTTTCCCGGGTCCTTTATTGAATCCAAAGCAAGATAAAGTCCATTACATTCTATTGTCAATGGTTTATGTTCTTTTTTTCGCACAATTGCTAAAACAGGAGAAGGAGAGGATAATTGAGTTATTCTTGACATCTTCTCTTCTCCAATTTCATCCATATAAATTACTTTTTCAACTGTAAAATCAGAACTTAATGCTTCACTGACCATTTTTTCGCCTTCAACAATAAAAAGTCCGCTTGCGTCTCTATTCTTTTTTTGAGAAAGAGAACGTATAAATTTTATATCATTGTTAGAAAGCATTAATAACCCAATATTTTCAACATGGATTTATAAGTCTGCTCCTTGCTGAAGAGTTTTGTAAAATACTCTCCATTTTCATCGACATCAATAATTATATGCTTTGGCGCTGGTTGGAGACAGTGCTGAATTCCTCCATATCCGGCAATGGATTCCTGATATGCACCTGTATGAAAAAAACCGATATAAAGAGGCTCTTCCTTGTCAAGTTTAGGAAGAAATATTGCATTTGCATGAGCTTCTGCATTATAATAATCTTGGCTATCACATGTTAAACCTCCGAGAAATACTCTTTGATATTCTTCTTCCCATCTGTTTATTGGAAGCAGAATAAATCTCTGTTTAATTCCCCATGTATCTGGCAATGTAGTCATGAAAGAACTGTCAACCATATACCATCGTTCTCTGTCATTTTGTTGTTTTTGGTCTAAAACTTGATAAATAATTGCTCCACTTTCACCAACAGTGAAACTCCCAAATTCTGTAAAAATGTTTGGTTCTTCAACTCCTCTTTGTGAACAAATACTCTTAATTTGAGCAATTACTTCTTCTGCCATATATTCGTAATCATAGTCAAAAGCAAGAGTATTTTTAATAGGAAATCCACCGCCTATATTCAGTGAATCGAGTTCGGGGCAAATGCTCTTAAGATCACAATATACAGATACACATTTGCTTAATTCGTTCCAATAGTATGCATTGTCTCTAATTCCCGTATTTATAAAGAAATGCAGCATCTTAAGTATAAATTTACTGTTCCCTTTAATTTTCTGTTCGTAAAAAGGAATAATATCACTATATCTTATACCAAGTCGAGATGTATAAAATTCAAACTTTGGCTCCTCTTCTGCAGCAATCCTTATGCCTAACATGCAGGGTTCCTTGATACACAGATCCAAATCATCGAACTCTTTCATGTTATCCATTACAGGGATTAAATTTTTCCAACCGTTATTAATTAAGTTCGCAATATTTTCAATATAAGTATCCTTTTTATATCCGTTACAAATAATATAAAGATCCTGATCTACAATGCCCTGTTCATATAATGCTTCAATAAGATTCAGGTCAAAAGCTGATGAGGTTTCAATATGAATCTCATTTTTTAATGCTTCTTCCATAACAAACGAAAAATGAGAGCTTTTAGTACAGTAACAATAGTGGTAGTCTCCATTATAATCCACTTTTGCCATTGCAACATTAAACATCTTTTTCGCTCTTTTAATTTGAGAAGATATTTTGGGTAAATATGTGATCTTTAATGGCGTTCCGTATTGTTCAATAAGATCCATGACAGGGATATCATGAAAAATTAATTCCCCATTTTCTACTTTGAATTCATCTTGAGGGAATTCAAAAGATTGTTCAATTAAGTCAATGTATTTGTTCTTCATTTTGCAATTTAACTAAGTTACATTGTCATTATTTTAACAATGTAAGTGAATCGGATTTCTAACGGGGTGCAAATATATTTTAAAAAATTTATTAATGAATAAATAAAAGATTAAATTTTTACTTTTGTATAAACAAGCATTCATTTTATGAGAAAAATAAGCCTCTCAAAAATTGTTACTGGCTATATTATTATTTTGATTATGTCTCTTTCTGTATCATCATGCAGTACTGTCAAAGTTATACCTGAAAATGCCACAAGGTTGAAAGGCAACAAAATAGAAATTGTTAACTCAAAAAAAATTCATAAAAGTGAATTGGAACCTTATCTTAGACAAAGAGTAAACTCAAACTTTATTTTTTTTGAAAATCCTTTTATATATGTCTATAATTGGAGTAATGGCAAAGGTGCATGGTGGGATAAATTTGTGCAAAGTATAGGAAAGGCCCCGGTTGTGTTTGACAGTATATCTGTTCTTAAAAGTGAAGAAAATGTTAGAAATTATCTTGAGTCTCTTGGCTATTTTGGGACAAGTGTATCTCATGAAACTGTCACAAAAAATAGACAAACAGTAGTTAAATATACAGTCACACCCGGAAAGCGATATAAAATTAATTCCATAGGTTATGCCATAAGAGACACTAACATTCGTAAAATAGTTCTTTCAGACACAATTAATTCTTTGATAAAGGCAGGGGACTTCCTTTCAGAAAAAATGCTTGCCCGAGAAAGTGAAAGACTTGAATCGCTTATTAGGAATAATGGTTATTACAACTTTTCTGCAAATTATATTTTTGCGGAAGCAGATACTTCAAGTAAAAAAAATGAAGCCCAACTTCTTCTCAGGATTGAAAATTACACTCGTAATGAGTCTCCCAAGGATGCAAAAGAGCACAAAAAATATATAATAAGAAAGGTTGCAATATATCCGGATTATGACCCAATAAGTTATAATAACAATTCTAATGAAGCGTTTAAAGACAGTTGTGTTTTTCCTGATAAGGTTACTATTTATAACAGCATAAAGTCAAATTTCAGACCCGAAGTTATTGCCAGACTGAATAGAATTATTCCTGGACAACTCTATAATGAGAAAATTGCAAATATCACATATGATAGATTTGTGTCACTTAGAAATTTTTCCGGAGTTAATATTCAGTTTGACGAAGTACGTGACAGTGTTGACTGTACTATCAGACTGACTCCCTCTAAACCACAGGGATATAAAATTAACATAGAAGCTTCAAATAATTCCAATAATCTTTGGGGAATATCTCCTGCGATTTCTTACTATCACAAAAATCTTTTTCATGGAGGAGAATGGTTTTCCTTAGGTCTAATGGGTAATTTCCAGTTTAAATTGAACGATAATACCAAATCAACAGAATTGGGTATCTCTACTAGTATGTCAATCCCAAATTTTCTTTTTTTGCCGGATAGAATTTTTAAAAATACTGTGCCACGTACTGAAATAGGACTTTCGTACAATTATCAAAGCAGAAAAGAGTTTACTCGCAATTTAATTTCCCTGAATTTTGGCTATAACTGGAAAATGGGAGATAGATTTTATTACAAAGTTGATCCAATACAGTTGAACATTATTAAATTGTTCAACCTGAGTGATCTCTTCTATCAAAGCCTTTCTGATCCATTTATAAAAAATGCTTATAAAAATCATTTTGATTTGGGAGCCGGAGCAACATTTTATTATACGACTGACCCTTCCCCAAACCCCAAAAAGTCATATTTTTATTTAAGATGGATTAACAATCTTTCCGGGAATTTTCTGAGTCTATTTAATAGTCATTTTCCTTTGGATTCAACCGGGCATAGGACAATCTGGAATACTCAGTATGCTCAGTATCTTAGAAGTGATTTTACTGCTGTTTATACATGGAAGATAAAGGAAAGATCAAGTATAGCGACACGTTTGAACATTGGAGGTGGATATGCTTATGGTAACTCATCAGCAATTCCTTACGAGAAACTTTTTTATGCAGGAGGTGCTAACAGTCTTAGAGGATGGCAGTCAAGATCCATAGGACCAGGTGCCTCTCAAACAGATACTACGTTTTCCATACCTAATCAAACAGGAGATTTCAAGTTTGAAGTAAATGCCGAGTACAGATTTCCTCTGTTTTGGAAACTAGAAGGAGCATTATTTATTGATGCCGGCAATATATGGAACTTGAATTCAGAAGAGAGCAGGAGTGAGTCGCTTCTTAAGTCGGATTCATTCTTTAAAACAATGGCTCTCAACTGGGGTGGGGGAGTAAGACTGAATTTGGATTTTGTAATTTTACGTCTCGATATGGGTGTTATAGCTTATGATCCAAGATATTCCAAATGGTATGGATTTGATGATTTTCTTCATAAAAATACTTATTCACTCCAATTTGGAGTGGGTTATCCATTCTGATGTTATCAGATTATTAAAAGTGGTATCTTACAAATAGCTCAATCGCCTGATATTCGGCCATACCAAGCTGATCGAAAAGAACAGCCGTATTATGATTTCGTTCTTCAGCCCTTTGCCAGAATTCTCTTTTATCAGTACCTGGAAATACAGGCCTGTCTTTTTGGGACTGGTGTTTAAAAATTGCTTCTCTTTTTATGTGAACCTCTTCTGGGCTGAGTGGAACTGCCATATTTGCATCAGCTACGTCCCATTCTTGCCAAGCTCCTCTGTATAGCCATACTCTGCAATCTTTTATCCATTCTGCATTCTCGCTTTTAAATTGGTTCAAAGCTTCAAAAATTGCCAATAAACAAATTCTATGAGTTCCATGTGGGTCACTCAAGTCTCCTGCAGCATAAATCTGATGAGGCTTGATCTTTTCAAGGAGATTCTTAATAATAGCGACATCATCCTGACCCATAGGCTTTTTCTTTACGCCACCTGTTTCATAGAATGGAAGATTAAGAAAATGAACTCTTTCTTCAGGTATTTTTAAATACCTGCATGCTGCTTTAGCCTCTCCTCGTCTAATAGCTCCTTTTACCTGTCTTATAGCTTCACTGTCTGGTTCTCCAGGATGTTTTTTGCTCAAATCAATGAGTGCCTGACGATAAATTGCCTCACTTTTTCCTTTGTCAAAATCAAATATATAAGAACTGTCTCTAAGAAAGTCCAGAAATCTTACTGCATCATGATCAAAAACTGCTATATTCCCAGATGTCTGATAAGCAAGATGTACTTCATGTCCATGTTCCGAGAGTCTGGCAAGTGTCCCTCCCATTGATATGACATCATCATCGGGGTGCGGACTGAAAATAACAACTCTTTTTGGGAACGGTGTGGCTCTTTCAGGACGTGTAGAATCATCAGCATTCGGTTTACCTCCCGGCCAACCTGATATTGTATGTTGAAGATCGTTAAAAACTTTAATGTTGATCTTGCTTGCAGGTCCGTGTTCTGTTACCAAATCACTCATTCCGTTATCGTTATAGTCCATATCAGTAAGCTTGAGAATTGGCTTTTTGGTAAGCTTGCACAGCCAAAATACTGCTTTGCGAGTCATATAATCGTCCCAAATACATGAACCTGTCAACCATGGAGTTTTAATTCTCGTAAGATCATTCGCAGCTGCTAAATCAATAAACACTTCGAGTGCTTCATGTTTCTGAAGGTAAGTATTAGGGAACTGTTCATTTATAGAACCCTCAATCAACTTAGCTATGCTTGAAGACATGTTTTCTCCAAAGGCTAAATAAAAGATTCTTTTTGCCGATAGAATCGTTTCAATACCCATGGTTATAGCATGATGTGGCACATATTCAACACCGAAGAATTCAGAAGCGGCAGCTACCCGGGTATTGTAGTTTAAAGTTATAAGTCTTGTTCGAGAGTTATAGTACGAACCAGGTTCATTAAACCCCATATTATCAATCAACAGGATATCTATTCCTCCAAGAGATTCAATCAGCCTTTCGTACTCAATACAGTAATCATGCACTTTTTCTTTAGGAATTTCACTGTCAATACAATGAATATTTTCAGTCGGAATATCTATATAATCAAGCAAATATTCCTTAATAAAGCGGTAGTGACTTTGAATTTCTTTTTTTCCTAACGGATAATACTCATGAACACTGAAAATATGCGTGTTTTTGAAAGAGAGTTCTTTATTTGCCACCATCTTGATCAACTCTTCATAAACCTGTATCAAAGATGATGAAGCACTTAGCCCAATGACGGTATGTTTGCCGAGTTGATTTCTTTCTTTAATAATTGAAGCAACCTTATTAGCAACAATTAAAGAAGCATCTTTTGAATCGTCAAATATTTCAACCGGGGCTTTTTCATATCTTTTTGTAAAATCTTCATTAATGACCATGGCTTTATTTATTTATTTCATTATATACTTTTCTTAACTTGAGCAATGATAGAAGGAGATTTTCCAACATGTCCAGCCTTAGCATGTTAGCTCCATCAGAAAGAGCTATGGATGGTTCAGGATGTGTTTCGATAAAAATTCCATCTACTCCGGCAGCTATCCCTGCCTGAGCCATTGTCGTTATAAGTTCAGGACGTCCACCTGTTACTCCTGAAGCCTGATTGGGCTGCTGAAGGCTGTGAGTAACATCAAGAACTACAGGATATCCATAACTCTTCATTTCTGGGATAGAACGAAAATCGACAATTAGGTCTGAATAGCCAAATTGAGTTCCTCTCTCTGTAAGAATAATTTTTTCATTACCTGCATTTGACACCTTCTCAGCAGCATATTTCATGGACACAGGTGCAAGAAACTGACCTTTTTTGATATTTACAACTTTTCCGGTTGAAGCAGCCGCTTCAAGAAGATCGGTCTGACGACATAGAAAAGCAGGTATTTGGAGCACGTCCACCTTATATGAAGCAGCAAGCGATGCCTCTGCAGGGTTATGAATATCGGTCAAAACAGGAACCTTAAATTCTTCCTTGAGTTTTTGGAGAATGGAGAGCCCTTTTTCATCACCAATTCCCTTAAAGGAATCTGCTTTTGACCTGTTGGCTTTTCTGTAAGAAGCTTTGAAAATATATGGAATTGACAATCTATTAGTAATATCAATTATTTTTTCGGCAACATTGAAAACAAGTTCCTCACTTTCAATGACACACGGTCCGGCAATTAAAAAGAAATTGTCACCTGAATAATTTTTTAAATTTTCTATATTATAATCATAAATCATAGTTGCAAAATTACAAATCTTCTTCAATTAGTAGTTGTATTTTTTCCATTGAGCAGCGAGCCTCTTTCTTATTTCTATTTCATGTTTGTTATTTCCAGGCTCATAAAATTTTATACTTTCAATATTTTCCGGTAAGAATTCCTGCTCAACAAAATTTTCTGGAAAATCATGGGCATATTTGTAATTATCAGCGTATCCCAGCTCTTTCATCAATGAAGTTGGCGCGTTTCTAAGATGCAGTGGTACAGTTCTTTCGCCATTTTTTTGCACTTCTTCCATAGCTGCATCAATAGCCAAATATGCAGAATTACTTTTCGGAGATGTTGCAAGATAAATCGCTGTTTCTGATAATATAATTCTTGACTCAGGCATACCAATCTTGTTAACAGAGTCGAAGCATGCGTTAGCTAGCAAAAGAGCATTAGGATTGGCCAGTCCGATATCTTCGGAAGCCAAAATCACCATTCTTCTTGCTATAAAGAGAATGTCCTCTCCACCAGCAAGCATTCTTGCTAACCAATATATAGCGCCATTAGGATCTGACCCCCGAATACTTTTAATAAAAGCAGAAATAATATCGTAATGTTGCTCTCCATTTTTATCATAAAGAGCTATATTTTTCTGCAATTTGTCGATAACTATTTTGTTATTTATAGTAACCTTTTTGTTTTCATGATGTGTTTGAACAATGATATCCAATATGTTAAGAAGTTTTCTGGCATCACCTCCCGAATATCGATAAAGAGCTTCATTCTCATCTATAGAAATATCAATATTTTTTAAAATTTGGTCTTCTTTAAGAGCTCTCTCCAATATAATATCAAGCGATTTTCTGTCAAGTGGTTTGAGCACATATACTTGACATCTTGAAAGTAGGGGAGTGATAACTTCAAAAGAAGGATTTTCTGTAGTAGCACCTATTAATACAATCGTCCCGTCTTCTACAGCGCCTAAAAGTGCATCTTGCTGACTTTTGCTAAACCGGTGAATTTCGTCAATAAAAAGAATAGGTCTGGTGTTATTAAAAAGACTGTTTTTTCTGGACTTATCAATAATTTCACGTACATCTTTCACTCCTGAAGATACAGCAGAAAGAATATGAAATGGCCTGTTAAGTTGTTTTGCAATTATTTTAGCTAATGTTGTTTTACCAACTCCGGGAGGCCCCCAAAGAATAAACGATGAAATATTGCCTGAATCTATCATATTGCGCAAAACAC
>ENA-UOYA01000534-UOYA01000534.1-activated-sludge-metagenome-genome-assembly--contig:-NODE-534-length-47967-cov-7.467065_pt1 | contig 47967 bp, 39 predicted proteins | sample MGYA00238163_ERZ764804 | MGnify/ENA primary metagenome ERZ764804 (study PRJEB28919, sample SAMN05720223) | activated sludge metagenome | isolation source: Anaerobic digester | place: Hong Kong...
TGTTCCCTGAATCCAATACTATTATTATACAAAAAAACAATAATTATGTCAACCCTGCAAAATTGATTTTACAAAATTGATATTTATTTTACAATGCTTTATTACATAAAATTAACGTTTGAGCTTAAAGCGTTGCTCTCATATAATCACAGGTGTATGTATTGTCTTCAAGAGTTATTTCAACAGATTTTTTTAAAGTTTCAAAGCCCTGCTTTTTATAAAAGCAAATAGCTCTTTCATTCCCTGAAAGCACATTCAGTATCATGTGTGCATACCCTTTTGCAGCAATATAATCGTGTATTCCGTCAAAGAAATTCTGTCCGAGTCCCTTTCCAATAAATTCTGGACGAAGATAAAAGCATACCAGCTCCGCATCGTCGGGGAAATCCTCCTCCAGTGAACGGCTTAACATAGACGCTCCGATTACTTTTCCATCATACTCTAGAACATAATAATCATTAAGTCCGCTTTCAATTCCGTTGTAGAACTTATCCTTCCATCTTTCGCTAGTCAGCTTGTCAAGATAATCCTGAGCTACTATACCTTTATAAGCATATTTCCAGCTTGAGCATACCGTTTCAGCCATATCTGCCGAATCCTGACATACTGCTTTTCTTACAACGATATCCATACAAAGTTCCGCCTTTCTATATAAGGCCTGCTTTAACAGACTCTATAAACTGCCTTGCTGCTCTTCCCGAGCGTCCGTTTCTTCTTAAAGCGTACATTTCCGCTTTCTGAAATAAAGCTTCGTTGCATTCAATTCCATACTGCTTTGCAAGAGAGGTTACAATCTGAATATACAAAGTCTTGTCAGGTTTTACGAATGTAACCTTTAGACCAAACCTCTCCGACAGAGAGGTAAGCTCCTCCCTTGAATCATTGGCATGGATATCATCACCGTCACGGTCTGAAAATTTCTCCTTGACAAGATGACGTCTGTTGCTGGTAGCATAGATAACAAGATTAGGTGTTTTAGATGTAACAGAGCCCTCAAGCACAGCTTTCAGTGCGCCGAAATCATTATCATCATATGAAAACGAAAGGTCATCAATAAAAATAATAAATTTAAGAGGATTTTTTGCAATGCTTTCAATAACTGCTGGAAGCTCGTGAAGCTGTGACTTTTTTAGCTCAATCAGACGAAGCCCCATATCCTTGTATTCGTTTGCTACAGCTTTAACTGTCGACGACTTGCCAGTACCTGCATCGCCGTAAAGCAAAGCATTTGCGGCAGGCTTTCCACTGAGCAGTGCAAGAGTATTGTCAATTACCTTGCGGCGTTCATTTTCATAGCCCTCAAGCTGTGAAAGCTTCTGATTGTCGGGAGCTTTCACAGGAGCAATTACCCCATCCTTAAGCACAAAAGCATGATACTTTGCAAAGATACCATACCCCTTTGTCTGAAGCTGTGACATTCTTTCAGCATATATTTTTATGAAATTAAGCTCGGAAACATTCCATTCTGCAAGCTCCAAGTCAATTCCGGCAAGTTTTTTAACTGTATCCGGAGTTATCCGTGAAATATTCTGCAGTAAACAAAGCTCATTATGTGCAGCTTTGTTTACGACGTCTGGAATTTCTTGCATAGTTGCGAGCCGTAACATATAATTATTTTCATCTTCAAGAACGGCATTTAAAAGATATTCCGTTAAATTATCAGTATAATTATAAAGCTCATGCACAAAATCGCCGTAAGCAGCTATAGTTTTTTCAGTTAGCAAAATAAGCAGCTTTTTTACAACATTGTCCTTAAGAATTCCTCTAAATACTGACAGAGAGTTCAGCTGTTCAGCATAGCAGATATTATTATTCATTTTTATTCTTCTTTCATATTATATGTAATATAAATAATTATACATATAAAGTATTACAATATCAATGCTGAAATAATTTAAAAATTATAATTGTTATAAATTTAACGCTGTCCGCCACTGAAATACAGTCGTATTTCACAAACGGACTTGACATTTCTTCCGAATTTTGTTTCATTTCACAGTTGATTATCATGTGTTAATCAACTATAATATAATATATAATAAATAAAAGATATATTGTTCTGAAAGGATTGTAGTTATGGGTATCAAGGTTGTAAAGTTCGGCGGAAGCTCGCTTGCCGATTCAAATCAGTTTAAGAAGGTTGCTGACATTATTCTTTCTGATAAATCAAGACGTTTTGTTGTTGCCTCAGCTCCGGGGAAACGTTTTTCATCGGATACAAAAGTTACCGATATGCTTTATGCCTGCTACGAAAAAGCAGTAAAGGGAGAAGATTTCAGCAGTGATTTCAATGCTATCGAGGAACGCTATAACGAAATTATTTCGGAACTTAAAATTGATCTTTCTCTTGAAAATGAATTTACCGATATTAAAAACGCATTTGCTCATAGAGCAGGACGTGATTATGCCGCAAGCCGCGGTGAATATCTTAACAGCATTATTCTTGCAAAATATCTTGGCTTTACTTTTCTTGATCCTGCTGGCTACATCCTATTCAATGAAAACGGTGTTTTTGACCTTGAAAAAACTCTTTCTGTTCTCTCGCCAAAGCTCAAGGAGCTTGATTATGCCGTAATTCCAGGATTTTATGGTTCAATGCCTAATGATACCATTAAAACATTTTCAAGAGGCGGTTCTGATGTTACAGGCTCAATTGTCGCAAGAGCAGCAGGTGCTGAAATATATGAAAACTGGACAGATGTAAGCGGCTTCCTTATTTGTGACCCCAGAATTGTAGAAAATCCAGAGCCTATCACAACAATTACTTATCGTGAGCTTCGTGAGCTTGCATATATGGGTGCAACCGTTCTCCATGAGGATGCTATTTTCCCTGTACGCACAGCAGGTATTCCAATTAATATAAAGAATACCAATCACCCGGAGGATCGCGGAACTATGATTGTTGAAAGCTCTGACGACTTCAGCAGATATACAATTACTGGCATTGCAGGGAAAAAGGGCTTTTCTGTCATTAATATAGAAAAAGATATGATGAACAGTGAGGTTGGCTTCGGCAGAAATGTTCTTCGTGCACTTGAGAAAAATAATATTAACTTTGAGCATATGCCGTCAGGTATAGATACAATGAGCGTTATTGTAAACAGCGATGCTATTAAAGGAAAAGAAAAGGCTGTACTTGACGAAATTGAATACAGAGTTCATCCCGACCGTCTTGAGATTGAAAACGACCTTGCGCTTATTGCAGTTGTAGGCCGCGGCATGAGAAAAACAAGAGGTACGGCAGGCAGAATTTTCTCGGCTCTTGCACATGCAAAGATAAACGTTAAGATGATCGATCAGGGCTCTTCCGAGCTTAACATTATTATAGGTGTTTCGGAAGATGACTTTGAAGCCGCTACAAAAGCTATTTATGATATGTTTGTGCTTACAGTGTGATTTATATAGTATAAGCTTTTACAACAAATGAATTTAGCGTGAAAAACAAATTTTTACGCGGCTATTTGCTTTTTTTCTGCAAAAAAGGACAGCAGAAATTTTTGTTAACTGAACTCAGTTCAGCTTTAATGCCGGAACAAATAGCAGAAAGGAATAGTATTAAAATGAAAAAATTACTTGGCATGGCAATGGTATTTGTAATGAGCCTGACAGTATTTTCTGCTTGCGGTTCTTCCAACGGTTCAGAGGAAATTACAACCGCTGACATAAATTCAATTAAGGCAGAAACAACAACATCTTATATTGCAGATGGAAATGAAATTGAAACCGATGCTGTTGAAAAAAGAGTTTTTACCATTGCCGCTCTTAAAGGTCCGACTACAATGGGAATGGTTAAGCTGATGGAAGATTCCAATAAAGACCTTACCGCTAATGACTATAACGTTTCAATTTACGGAACAGCGGATGAAATTGTTACAGGGCTTGTAAACGGTTCAATTGACGCTGCTGCGATACCTGCAAATCTTTCTTCTGTTCTGTATAAAAAAACAGAGGGACAAATTTCAGTTGCTGCTGTTAACACACTTGGGGTTCTCTATATGGTAGAAACTGGTGACGCAATAAAATCTGTTGCGGATCTCAAGGGCAAGACAATTTATTCCACTGGGAAAGGAACTACTCCTGAATATGTGCTTAACTATATTCTTGCTAAAAACGGGCTTAAAGCCGGAACGGACGTAACTGTTGAATACAAATCGGAGGCAACTGAGGTTGCTGCTATGCTTGCAGGAAGCGACAATGCAATAGCACTTCTTCCGCAGCCATATGTTACCGTTGCTCAGACAAAAAATCCGAAAATAAGAGTGTGCCTTGATTTGACTGCTGAATGGAATAATATAAGTGATAATCAGCTTATTACCGGAGTTCTTGTTGTAAGGAATGATTTTCTCAACGAAGATATGGAAGCTTTTGATACTTTCCTTGACGAATATGCGGCTTCAACAGAATATGTAAACGCTCACCCGGATGAAGCAGCAGTATGGATTGACAACTATGATATCGTGCCGGAGGCTGTTGCCGTAAAGGCTATTCCGCAGTGCAACATAACTTTCCTAAGAGGCGCAGACATGAAAGCTGCTGTTGAAAGCTATCTTAAAGTTCTGTACGAACAGGAGCCGTCTTCTGTAGGAGGAGCTTTGCCTGATGAGAATTTCTATTATGTCGGATAAAAAAGCTGTTAAATCGCTACAATACGCTTTTGCTGTTATTTTCTGGCTTGCGCTATGGCATTTTGCAAGCCTTAAAATTAACAAATCAATAATACTTGTATCTCCTGCAGAGGTGATTAAGACGCTGTTTTCCCTTGTTCGGGAAACGGCGTTTTGGTCTGCTGTAATGTTTTCTTTTATAAGAATAGCGGGCGGCTTTTTTCTTGCACTTGTGTTCGGAACTGCTCTTGCAGTAACAGCTTCATCTGTTGCTTTTGTAAAGGCTCTGCTAAGTCCGCTTATTTCGGCAATGAAATCTACACCTGTTGCATCGTTTGTAATACTGGTGCTGTTATGGTTACCGAGCAGAAATCTTGCAGTTGTTATCTCTTTCCTTATGGTATTCCCGATAATATATACCAATGTTTTAAACGGTATACTGAATGTGGATAAAAAGCTGATTGAGATGGCTGATGTTTTTAAAATCGGAAAAGTTAAAAAAATGCTGTATATTTACCTGCCCGATGTTATGCCGTTCTTTATTTCAGCTTGTACAGTTTCGCTGGGAATGAGCTGGAAAAGCGGTATTGCTGCAGAGGTTATCGGTCAGCCTGATGGATCAATTGGAGAAAGGCTTTATAAATCAAAGCTTTTGCTTGAAACACCGGATTTATTTGCATGGACTGTCGTTATTATCGTTATAAGCTATGTTTTTGAAAGGCTTTTTCTGCTTCTGCTTAAACTCATATCGGATAGAATTGAAAGGGGCGGAATTGCTTGGAAATAAAAGATATATACAAAAGCTTTGACGGAAAAAAAGTCCTTAACGGCTTTTGTGCTGAGTTTAAGCAGGGTGAATCATACTGCATAATGGGAAAATCCGGCTGCGGAAAAACTACCCTGCTTAATATTATAACAGGAATTATCAAAGCTGACAGCGGAGAGGTAATAACTGAACCAAATACAAAGCTTAGCGTTGTTTTTCAGGAGGATAGGCTTTGCGAAAGGCTTTCCGCTGTTGCAAATGTACGGATTGTCTGTAATAAGAACTGTAGTGTTAATAGTATAGTCAGCAGTCTGGAAGCTGTCGGACTTACAAAAGCTGATATAAAAAAGCCTGTTTCTGAACTAAGCGGCGGAATGAGGCGGCGTACTGCTATTGTAAGAGCTGTTATGGCTGACAGCTCTGTAATTATTCTTGATGAACCGTTCAAAGGTCTTGATGCCGAAACAAAAGAAAAAACTATCCGCTATATTCTTGACAGTACTAAAGGTAGGACCTTGATTATTATTACACATGATGAAGAAGATACAGTTTTTTTGAATGGGAATATTATTTATATGAACAGCTCGGAATGATTTTTCGGGCTGTTTTGTGTATTATTTATTATCATTTTAAAATAAATACTGGACTTTTATAAAACTTTTTGTTATAATATAAAAGAATATAGATTACTACTATGTTTTTATATGCCGGAGGTAAATTATGGATTACAGTACACAGCGCTATATTATAAAGAAAATTTCTGAATTTGCTGAAAGGCATAAGCTGCTCCTTATTCCGTGTCTTATTGCTACCGGAATTGTTACGGTTTACTTTAAAGTAGGAAGATTTATAGATGTTTCACTTTCGGATAGAGAAGGCTATTTTCTTGGAATAAAACCGGCAAACAAAGAGAAGTCTGTTAAACAGAAAATAATTGCCCGGGAAAGTATTGCTCACAGACCTTTTGCTGTCAGAGTGCTTTCGGGATTTCTCGCCATTTTGTTTGCGATTGTTTTTACTCCGGAAATAGGAGTTTTTGCTGCAACGTGGACGGAAGCTTCAGCCGGCTCCGGTACATATTATGACGCTGATTTGATACTTCCTGCACCTACAATTGATACAACGAACTGTATTATAGGCTATGGTGCTGCCAAAGTCGTATGGAATGCTGTTACTAATGCAAGCGGCTATTCTGTGTATGTTGATGGAAGTACAACCGCATATGCAAGCACAACTGATACATACTGCATAGTCAAGGGGCTTGATCCACTCAGCAATCACACCATTACCGTAAAAACATACAGAAACGTTGATTTATATATTCCAGACCCTGCAAATCCCGGCAGTTATGTTAAAGGCACAGGCCAGTATCAGCTTTACAGTACCAGCGCGGGTTCATATGTATGCAAGCCTAATATTATGCTGGCTTCTCCATATCTTACTTCTGTAACTCTTTATAATGAGAGAAATGCAACAATTTCATGGTCAACAGTAAGTGATGCTGATGGTTATGTTATTTATAGACGTGACGGAGATACTGCCGGCTCAAGCTATACACTTGTTAAAGCGCTTATCAATACAGACCTTACTATAGCAGCTGATGGCAGCACATCCTTCCTTGATCAGACTATTCTTAATTATGGTACAAAATATGATTATGTTGTAGTTGCATATAAGGATATTTTTGACTTAAATGCCGATAAATACGTTGTTGGAAAAACTAATGAATATGTTTTGAGTGCGACAACTCCGGACAGCTGTAACAGTGTTTCATTTGGGTATGTTGTAACATATCCAGACAAGCCGATTGTTAAAAAAGTAACAACTACAAAGAACAGCATTCAGATAACCTGGGCAAAAAGTTCTAAGGCTGACGGATACTATGTTTATAGATATGATGCAAAAGTTGATGATACTGCACTTGCAACCATTAAAGGAGATACTGTCCACAGATTGGAGGCTGTTTCTTCAGAAACATATTCTTATACGGATACTGATATTCAAAATGGCAAGTCATATTTTTATTATGTTTCTGCATACAGAAGTGTAAACGGAGTTATATATGAGGGTCTTGCCAGTGCATTCACAAGTACGCTCAACACAGCGGCAAGCGTTCCTCAGTCGCTTATGGCTGTTCCTGGAGACGGAACTGTTACCGTTTCATGGGAGGGTAATGCTTCTGATGATGGATATGAGCTTGTTATTACAAAATTGTCAAATTATAATGGCACCTCAACAGGTGTTGGAACTTCACGTACTATTGATCAAACTGCCCTTACATATAAGCAGAATAACCTTTATAACGGTGATGTGTATCAGTATACAGTACGTTCCTATATTCTTGTAAATGGTGTAAAAATATACTCTGCTTATTCCGAACCAGTTACTGCGACGGTTGGTATCGCTCTCACAACCCCACAGGACCTTGAAGCAGTTGCTTCAGATGGTCAGATAAATTTAAGCTGGTCTAAGGTTACAGGTGCAACTGGTTATACTTTATATGCTACAAAAACCGGCGGTACAACAATAGAAATTGACCGTACTGATACGAAATATTCTCACAAGAACCTTAATAACGGGCAAATCTGGAGTTATTATGTTAAAGCTTATAAGATTGTAAACAATGTTAAGGTTTACAGTCCGGCTTCACTTACAGTTACAGCAACAGTAGGAACTTCTATTGGAATTCCACAGGATCTTGTTGCTAAGCCTGGCGAAGGACAGATTGACCTTTCGTGGTCAAAAGTAACAGGAGCAACTGGATACATTCTATATGCTTCAAAAAACGGCGGTGCAGTTCAGGAGCTTGATTTGAGCGTCGTAAAGTTTTCTCATACAGGCTTGTCAAACGGTGACAAATGGAGCTATTATGTAAAGGCATACAAGGACGTTAACGGCGTTCGTGTGTATAGTGAGGCCTCTATTACCGTATCTGCAACAGTCGGCGTTTATATGGCTGCTCCAAAGGATTTGAATGCATCAACCATTAGCGGGCAAATTACGCTTACATGGACTGCTGTAACAGGTGCTACAGGTTATAAGGTTTATAGGGTTTCAGGAGGAAGCTATTCTGAGGTCGCGGATGTAACCAAAACATCTGCCGTTATTACTGGACTTACAGATGGCGCTTATTACACCTTTACGGTTGCTGCTTATAAGATTGTCAACAGTGAAAAAGTTTACAGCGAAATGGCAAAATCAGTTACTATAAGATGTGGAGCATATCTTTCCGCTCCTGCCGATGTAGCTATAAAAGCAGGAGATAAAGAGCTTACAATTTCATGGAGCAAGGTTACCGGTGCTGAAGGATATGTGGTATATCTTTATAATACAAAAACAAAATCATACGAGGCAATTACGGTAGTTACCACAAATTCATACAAGCATACTGGACTTACAAACGGTAAAGCATATACATATATTGTAGCCGCTTATTTGACTGTAGATGGTAAAAAAGAATATAGTGACTATTCAATGTCTGTAACAGGTGTTCCTACGGACGGTAAAAGCGGCAGCGTTAAAAATCTTTCTGTTAAGGGGACAACTCCTGCAGGTATTTCACACAATGATTTGATTAGTGCATCTGCACAGTATGACGCTTTTGAACAATCGGCTGAAATTTATGTTACAAGTACTCAGGAAGCAACTCAACGGGTTAACAGTTGTTTGAGGGGGTATGCAGGCGGGCTTAAAAGCTTTCTTATATTTGCATTTGATTTAAGCGCCTATGCAGAAGGCACCAGAGATAAAGCGCAGCTTTTGGACGGATATACTGTAACAATGACAATTCCAGTGCCGGATAAATTTTTGCCATATAAAGACTATGTTTCAGTTATTCATATTTCCGATGATGACAGCCTTGAGGTTCTTCCGTCAACACTTGTACAGGTTGAAGACGTATGGTGTATGAAATTCGTATGCACAAGCTTTTCACCGTATGCATTTATTATTTATAAAAATGACATTGAGGAAATTGGGTCATCAACAGGACTCTTTGCTGATGGTTCAAATCTTGGAGGAACTTCGACACAGAATGTTTCTATAAGTTACTCATCATTACCGCCAGTTATTTTTGAGAGCAAGAAGTTAAAAATTAAAGGCTTACATAAGATTTACCGTATAAAATCAATTACATCACTTAATTAAATTAAAACAAACCACTGTATGTATTTTACAGTGGTTTGTTTTTGTGTGTAATATGTTATTATTTGTACTGGTTGTACAGTTATATTTGTATTATTTTATGTTGAAGTTGCATAATATAACGTTGATTTTAAATGATAATATGTGAATGTATACAAAAAGTGCTTTTTTATGCAACAAAACGCACTTTTTTTTGCACTAATTATATGACAGGTCTTTAAAGAAAGAGAATTCTGTGGTATAATGTCATTATCAATCTGTTCTCTGCAGAACAGATAAGAGGTGATAACATTATATGATTTCTGATTTTACAGAATGTGTAAACCGCGCAAGACAGGGAGATGCCGATGCTTTTGCTGAACTTTACTCCCTTGTATATAAGGAATTATACCACATAGCTCTCTTAAACCTGAAAAATCAGCACGATGCTTCCGATGTGGTTAGTGACACTGTGCTTGAGGCTTATTCTTCCATAAAAAAATTAAGAGATGAAAATGCATTTAAAAGCTGGATAGTTAAAATCCTTACTGTAAAGATAAAAAACAAACAGAAGGAATATATAAAGAATAATAACTATCAGAAAGAGCTTGATGTACTCGATAGTGTAGAACAAGAGAAATCCGAGGAGATAGATTATAACGGATTGGAAATAATGGAAGATTTCAAAAGGCTCAGCAAGGAAGAAAGACTTGTTTTATCGTTAAGCGTTGTTTCCGGTTACAAAAGCGAAGAGATTGCCGGGATGCTCGGTACAAACTCAAATACCGTACGTTCAAAGGTGGCACGCGCTAAAATTAAACTGAAACAACTAATGACGGGGAAAATGTAACTGAAAGGAGGTTGGAATTATGAACTTTGATGACAGACTGCGTGAACTGATTAACGAAGCAGAAGTGCCGGATGAACTTTTGCCTGAAAATATTGCTGTTATGCTTAAAGCTAAATCAAATAGAGCGGATGTAAAAACAGTAAAGAAAAATATAACTGTTTCTTCCGTGAAATCATCACAGATAGAAAAACGCACCGTTATTACACGTATAGCTGCTGCTTGTGCTGCTTGTGCAGTGCTTACAGCGGGGATATTGATTTATACGGATAAGAATTCAGAGCCAGAGCAAATAGAGGGACCTATCGATTATGAAGACCTTTCACCCGCAAATTATGAAGAATTATATGACAAATATACAAGTATTTATCTTCAGGATTCGGATGAAAATGATACTCATTTAACAGATTCTTCGGTGTCAGAAACAGATAAAGGGGCTTCGACAGTTATTGGCAGCAGCACTGAAACAGCCGTAGCTGAACCGATTGTAACTGGTGAAAATGCTCAGGATGACGATTACGTTTTGGCTTATTCTTCAGCTCCTCAGAATAATGGGACTTCCGATGCAGATATTGTAAAATCTGATGAACAGTCGTTATATTATATTGTTGGAAATACAGTCTATATATCTTCACTTGATTCACTGAAAGTTACTGCGAAAATAGAAAAAACTGATAGTTCACCGTTTGAACTGTATATCAAAGGCAAAAAACTGATACTTATTTCAAGGAAAACCGAGAAAGTGCTTGAAAGCGGATCGGAAAAAGCTGAAAGCACAGAAAATTCCGGTAGTATTTCATACAATGCTCCTGAAACTGCTGTTCCAGCAGCAGGCTCAGATACTCACTCAGAAAATACTGAAATAAATTCAGATAATTTCAATCAAAGCACTGACAATTTCACTTCAGAAACAAGTCCGGCAGGCAGTATGACTGACAATAAGAATTCTGCAGGCTTAAATAACAGCATAGCAGTCCGCCGTACAAACATTGTTGTTGATATTTATGATATCAGCGATAAAAGCAATCCGTCACTTATCACCTCATATAAACAGAATGGTGGTTATACTTTTTCTCAAATGTCAGACGGAATTTTATATCTTGTAACAAATTATTCAAATTACAGTGCAAAACCCTTGGAAAAAGAGGCTGACCTTGACAGCTATGTTCCTGCATACTACATTGATGATGTGAAATACTATGTAAAGGCAGAAGACATTATTATTCCGTCAGATACAGCCAACACAGCATATACAGTTATATCTGCAATCGACTGCAATGCTGTTAAACTTAACCCTACAGTAAAAGCTGTTCTCGGAATAAATAAAAATGTTTACTGCTCAGCCAATGCTTTGTATGTGGCTGGTTCTCAAAAGGGCAGTGGTAATAAAACTGCAATTGTAAGCTTTAGTCTTGCTGATAACAAAATAACCTATAATGCAAGCGGTTTTGTTGAAGGTACAATTTTCAACGGCAACGGCATGAATGAATATAACGGACTTTTGCGTGTTGCTGCAAAAGTAAACGGTGAAAATGTAAGTTCTGTTTCTGTTTATATTCTGAATAGTTCACTTCAAGTAACTGAAAGCGCCGATAAGCTTTTAGAGGGTAAAAATGTTACCGGAGTAAAGTTTAGTGAAAATTATGTCAGCTTAATGGTTGAAAATGAAAAAACAGCTGCACTTATTCTTGATTTGACAAACAAACCTTCGCAGGCTGAAGCTCTTACAAAATCATCATCTGCATATCTTTGCAAATATGATGATGGCAAACTTTTGGGACTTGGCATAGAATATAGTGAGGAAGGTATTCAGACCGGTTTATCACTTACTATGTTCGACACAGAATCAGGATTGGTATTAAACAGTATAGTTTTTGCTGATGATACTGATAATGCAAGGTCAAAGGCATTTACTGACAGACGTGCACTGCTGATTGACAGTGAAAGGGGAATAATTGCAGTTCCGGTTTACAGCCATAACGAATTTGGCACCAAAAATCAGTATTACGTTTACAGTTATGATGATTCAGTAGGCTTTACAGTCAAGGGAATAATCGAGTATAACGATATTGATGACAGCTATTTGTTTGAAAGAGCCGTAATTGCAGATGATATTTTCTATGCCATTGCAAACGGCAGAGTGGTTTCTGCTCAGCTGACAGATATGAAGGTTATAGATTCCTATACTTTCTGAAAATTAAATATGTCGAACAAAGAAAGGACGAGTAATCAACTCGTCCTTTTCGTTTTTATTTTTTAAGTATTTTTTTCAGTGTTTTTATAACAGCATCAAAATTCAAAACAGTTATTATAACAAATAGCAAACTAAGCTGAATATATACAAACGGAAGCTCAGCCGAAGCAGCATATGCCATATAGCATATAATCAGCGTATTAATAGCAATTTTCAAGTGTGCAACCTTAAACGGAGTAATTTTTCTGGCATCAAAAATTCTTATAGCATAACAGGTGAAGTATGACAAAGCAGTTGCAATTGCTGCTCCATAGACCTTAAAATGCGGTATAAGAATAAAGTTCAGCGCTACGTTTATAACAGCTGCGGCAAGACTGGTCCACAAGGAATTAACAGATTTTTTATGTGTATTGTAAATGCTTGAAAGGAACTGGCAGAAGCACTGAAATACCATTGCAATTATAAGAACCGGTGTATAATGATATGCAAAAATAAAATTTTTACCCGGCTTGTCATCAACTAGAATATATGTCAGCGGCTTTACCAGCATAATAATTCCCGCTGCAGCGATAAATACAATTGAAGTATACGCACCGAAAACGGTTTTATAAAACGAGGATATATCCTTTTCATCTTTGTTTTCAATGGCGGACATCTGCCACGCCTGAAAGAAAAGCGTTGTCAGCGTAATAAGCAGTCCCGGTATTTTGTAGGAAACGCTGTAAATGCCATTGTCCACAGGGCTTACCATTTTGTAAACAAACCATCTGTCTGAAGCACTGATTATCCACCACAGAACATATACTGGAACAAGCGGAATAGCATACTTAAGCATTTCCTTTAAAAGCTTTAGGTTAATGAATTTTATGTCAAGCTTTTTATAAATCTGTGCAATAATAGTAAGTCCTATAAATGACAGGGAGTCAGAAATTATAGTTGAAAGGATATATCCGGTTACACCCATGCCAAAAACTTTTAAAAGCAAAATATTTGATATTGCAACAGTAAGCATTGACATAATTCCGTCAGCGGCAAAAAGCTTTACAAGTCCTGCTGCACGGACATAATTCGATGCAAGCTGACGGAATGTTGAGCAGTAGCAGCAAACATAAAGCAAAAACCCATAGTTTTTGATAACATCAAAAAAGTTCATTATGGGTGATAGCATAGCAAAAAAGGTAAGTCCTATTACAGCAGCAAACACTGCATTTGAAAAAACCTTTTTGTTATCGTAGCCCTTGTCAATTCCAAAACGAATAATTGCGTCAGCCATGCAAAAGCTTACAATTGGATATATAACATTTACTGTCTGATATATTAGATCGGCTGTACTAAATTCAGATTCCGTCATACAGCCTGTATAAAGGCGTACAAGAAGATAGCTCAGAATTTTTGCTCCGAAAGAACCAATAGCAAAAATGAGCGTGTTTCCTGCAAGCTTTCTGTATTTATTCATGGAACAGAGATTCTCCCGTTAATTATTATGCTGCTTTTATGCTGTTCTGCGATATTAGTATCGTTAAATAATAAATAGGGTGCAGAACCCGAAGATAAATTTAAACGTCTATATAATGCTTATTTTGTATATCAAGCAATTCAACAGCAACCTTTACGAGTGAAAGTCCGCCGAAAATAACGGCAATCAGCCATAGTATGCGATAAAAGAGTTTCATAATTCCACCTCCCATAAAGTTATTCAGTAATACATTAATAAGAATATTATACCACGCTGATTATAAAAATGGAATAGCAAATTAAAAAAATCAAGCAGTGTTATCATATTGTAATACAATTGTTACAGTATGATAACACTGCCTGCTATAAAATTATTAAAAGCTATTTTACAGTAGTTTCTGTGGTTGTTGTTCCATTAATTTTATATTCATGTAAAGGCTCTTCATATTTTCTCCCTATTACCATAACGCTTCTTCCGGGAATAGTATAGCTTCCCTCTACAGTACCGATTGGCTTAGTTCCTGCTTTGTCCGCATTGATATAGACATTATTTTTTTCAAAGGAATAAAGGTTGACGTCATTTTCATTTGGGTTTATAAACACAATTATTTTTTCAAGCTCGTTATCTCCTGTCAGCATAAATCCAACAACTCTTTGCGGTAGCTTATCAATAAATCTCATATGTTCAGAAACCTGTTCTTTTGTACTCATTCTTAAAGCTGAATGTGCTTTCCTAAAAGCAATAAGTCCCTTGTAATATTCAAAAACATCTCTGTATTCTGATTTTCTGTTCCATTTAAGGCTGTTGACTGCATCGGGTGATTTGTAGCTGTTATCGTCAAAGGCTGTTCCACCGGGCAAAGGCTTTGAACGAAGGAACTCCTGTCCTGCTTGGATAAAAGGTATACCCTGTGAAAGGAACACTATTGCTGCAGCCATTTTATCCATTTTTATTCTTTCCTGAATGCTGTCAGTAGGGTTTGTATAATAAAGCTTATCCCAAAGAGTAAGGTTATCGTGAGCCTCAACATAATTAACAGTCTGCACTGGAGTGTCTGTCCAAGCATATTTATTAAGGTTAGGGAGCTGAGGATGAGGAATACGTCCTGTCATAATCTCCTTGACAAATTCTTCATTTCCGACAGCTCCGTTAACATATCCCTTTTCTCTATGTTTAAAATTGTTGCCCTTTACAGTATCGCGGAAATCGTCGCTGAAATATCCGACATTGGGGGTATTTCTTGCGTTGTATTTCATGCAGGCAAGTTTTACGTCAAGAGTTGATAAACCTCCTGTCCAGCCTTCTCCGTACATAATAATATTTGGATTTATATTATGGAGCTTTTCATAGGCTTCGTTAATTGTATCTTTGTCATAAAGCCCCATAAGGTCAAAGCGAAAGCCGTCAATTTTATATTCCTGTACCCAGTAACAAAGACTGTCAATAATATATTTTCTTACCATACGGCGTTCACTTGCAAGTTCATTTCCGCAACCGGAGCCGTTTGAATATCCACCGTTATCGGTGCCGTTGTGCATACGGTAATAGTATTTTGGAAATGTTTTTGTAAAGCAGGAATCGGCAGTTTGTGCTGTATGATTATATACAACATCCATTATTACACCTATTCCTCTTGTATGAAGAGCGTTAATAAGCCTTTTAAATTCGGCAACCCTTGTTTTTCCGTCATAAGGGTTAGTTGAATATGAACCTTCCGGCAGATTAAAATTCATAGGGTCATAGCCCCAGTTGAACTGCGGCTTGTGAACTGCGGTTTCATCTACGGAAATGTAGTCAAAGCATGGCATAAGCTGAACATGGGTAACTCCAAGCTCTTTTATATGGTCAATTCCAATTTTATCTCCTGCTTCATTGACAAGACCACTTTCGACAAAAGCAAGAAAGCGTCCCTTGTAGCAGAAATCCCCACTTTTATCAATAGAAAAATCTCTAACATGAAGCTCGTAAATAACTGCATCGGTATAGGATTTAAGTTCAATAGGCTTATATCTGTCCCAGCCGGGAGGATTAACGGCTTCAAGGTCCATAACCATGCTCATTGCACCGTTTGCCCCTGCTGATTTTGCATATATATCTATAGTTTCCTCCCATAATCCGTCGTAGGTAATTTTGTATGTGTAGTAAACCCCGTCAAGGTTACCGTATACGATTTTTGTCCATACTCCGTCCTTACCTTTAGTCATGGGAAGCTTGCGATACGGCTTTTCGTCAGTGCATTTATGATAAAGACGGACTGAAGCTTCTTCGGCGAGTGGTGCCCACACCTTAAAAACAGTTTGCTCTTTGCTGTATACAGCTCCAAGGTCATTTCCGTCATAGTAGTACTTTTCATCAATATCTTCAAACATAAAAATATCCATCCCAATTTTAGTGTCTATGGTTATTATATTACACTAAACAAAGTTTTTTGTAAAGGCATTAAGATATATTAAAAAATATAATTTTCTTAAATTTTGATTATTCTTTAGATTTATTTAACAATTAATTTTATAAAAAATAAATTAATTTCAAGTGGTTATTTGTATATTAAAATATAATATTATACAAAGTTTCGTATTAGCAACGGCTTAATTTTAAATAATTTGCTATATAAAATGGTACAGTATGTATTATTTGTAAAATTAATACATTAAATTATGAACAAACGTGCTTTAATAAATAAAAAAAATGAAAATTTTACATTAACCTCGTGACATTGGCAAATTACAGTGATATAATAAATAAACATTCAGGGGAAAACAAATCATTCGTGTAAACAAGAGACTATAAAGAGGTAAGTTTATGGAACCTATAATTGAACTTAAAAATTTAAAAAAGACCTTTAAGGTGCTGAATAGACATGAAGGCCTTAAAGGAAGCATACGTGATCTTTTTTCAAGAGATTATAAATATGTCAACGCTGTTGATGATATTTCTGCAAAAATATATCCAGGCGAAATCGTCGGATATCTTGGACCTAACGGAGCAGGAAAATCTACGACGATTAAAATGATGACCGGAATATTGGAGCCATCTGACGGTGTAATCGTTGTCAATGGTCTTGTTCCGTACAAAAACCGTACGCTGAACGCTCAGAATATCGGAGTTGTTTTCGGTCAGAGAACTCAGCTTTGGTGGGCGCTGCCTGTTATTGAATCTTTCAAAATACTGAAAGAAATCTATAACATCGACACAAAGACATATAACGAGAATCTTGAGCTTTTTGACAGTATTGTCAATATAAGCTCCCTATACATGAAGCCTGTAAGGCAGATGTCACTCGGACAGCGTACACTCTGCGATATTGTTGCATCGTTTTTACATAATCCTAAAATTGTTTTTCTTGATGAACCTACTATCGGACTTGACGTATCAATGAAAAGCAAAATAAGAGATATTGTTAAAAAGATAAATGAAATCAAAGGAACAACCATTATTTTAACAACTCATGACATAGGTGACGTTGAGGCGCTATGCAAGCGAGCAGTTATTATTGACAAGGGGAAAATGGTTTATGACAATGACTTTTCTCAGCTTAAAAACAAATTCGGCAAATACCGTACGCTTAAGATTGAGAAAGGAAAACCAAAAGATAATGAGCGTATTCTTTTAACTGTTAACGAAATCAATAATGCCTGCAATGCCATAAACATTATAGAGCATGAGGATGAAACAGAGAATGAGTGGATTGAACTGCTTATTAACGAGGATATTATTACGTTGACTGATGTGCTTAATAAATGCATGAAAGCCGTAATGATTAATGACGTTAAAATTGAGGAAATCCGTACGGAGGATATTATTAAAAAAATATATGAGGGTGATGCAGATGAGAATTAAAGCAGGTCTTGCATTGGCAAAATCATCATTTCTTGAAGCGTCCGCATTCCGAGCATATTTTGTATTTACAATACTAAGCAATATGATTTATATGATCGTAATGTATTTTCTGTGGAAAGCTATATATGCCGGAGCAGGAACTGATATTATCAACGGAATGTCATTTAAACAGACGTTTGTATATCTTGCTCTTGCAGGAGCAATGAGCGGCATTATAACTACATACATGGAATGGTTTATGTCTTCATCTATGAAATCAGGTGATATTGCAATTTATTTTACCCGTCCGATTAGTTATCAATTTTTGATGTATTCAAAGATTATTGGTGATATTTCAACAAACTTTGCAATAATGTTTATACCAAGTTTTATTGTTGTATGTATTTTTGCACACGGCAGTATACATTTTGGACTAAATCTTCTGCTTTTTGTTATTGCATTTATAATGGCGGCACTAATTAATATGACATTTGATTTTCTTATAGGACTTATTTCGTTCTATACAGAAAGCGTATGGGGTATAAGCATAATGAAGGAATCCATTGTATATCTTTTTTCCGGAGCGATGATTCCTATTGCATTTTTCCCTGAAACATTGCGCCATGTTGCTGAGTTTTTGCCTTTTCAGGCTATATTCAATCTTCCGTTACAGATACTTCTAAACAAAGATTATACACTTGCCGACTATGGGAAAGTATTACTTCTTCAGCTTTTCTGGGTTGTCGTACTTTTATTGTTATCCCGTATCTGCTATAAACAGGCTTCAAAGGCAATTGTAATTAATGGAGGTTGATGAGCAGAATGAAAAGATCATTAAAGAGCTATTTAAAAATTTATTTTATGATGATTTCTCAGGACTTTAAGTCAAAAATGCAGTATCGTGTTGATTTCTGGATAAGTACAATCGGTATGCTTATGATGAACTCTATCGGGATTATATCTTTCTGGATTATTTTTAAATCCATACCGTCCATAGAAGGCTTTTCTTATAATGAAATGCTGTTTATGTATGGTTTTGCCATGCTATCAGCTATTCCCATGCAACTGTTTTTTGATAATTTGTGGGCATTGTGGCATCACTGCGAATCGGGTGAATTTATAAAATACTGTTTTAAGCCCGTAAATTTATTTTTTTATTACGTTGCAGAAACCTTTGACGCAAAGGGACTTGGACAGGTCGCATTTGGTATTATTACGCTTGCATACTCATGGATAAAGCTTTCAATACCGTTTACGCTGGCAAATATAGCATTTCTTCTTTTGTCGCTCATTGGTTCGGGACTGGTTGTTATCGGAATAATGACATTTGCATCAGCTTTTGCTTTTTTAACCCTGCATGGAAACACTATTCTGATTTTTACAAATCGTTTTAGGGAGTACGGTCATTATCCGACAAAAATATTTAGCAAGGTATTTAGATTTATTTTCACGTTTGTAATACCAATAGGGTTTTTATCCTATTATCCGTCGCTTTTTTTCCTTAGACATAGCAATGGTCATGCCATAGCATTTTTATCTCCGATTATTGGAGTCATATTCTTTTATATAGGATATAAATTCTGGATTAGGTGTGCGTTGCATTATGCTGGAACAGGAACATAATTCTGTATTTCCCCTGAATGAAAAATATTAATTTTGTAATAACATTTTAAGGGTACCACCCATTTGAGGATTGGTACCCTTATTTATTTCTGTATTATTACTTATATAAGCTAAGAACATGTTATCAGTCTGAATTTTTACACTGAGTATTTCTTATGCTTTTTACAGATACAGTCTGAGGAATTCTATTTGGATTTTCCTGCTTTTTTGATTCGGGATTAGCAACCGTATTTTTGCCTATTCCAACAGGAGTATCATTTTCATTATTGAAATTCATATTATTAACCATTCCTTGTTATTTGCTTTTTATTTTTAACTATGAGCAATTCTATCAACGTATGCTTTCATTTCCTGTTTTGAACTGATTGAATGAGTTCCGTCTATAATTGTCTGCTTTTCGGATTCGGGAAGTTCGGAGAATTTTGTCATAGCTGTAGAATTTTGTGCCAGTGCCATACCAAACCCTAAAGGGATTTCTTTTCCATTAGCATAATTCATTAAAATCCTCATTCCTTTCTGCTATTTGTTCCGATTTTGCGCAGCAAAATTTCTGCTAACTTTTTTCAGAAAAGGAACAAATAGCTGCGTGAAAAATTTATTTTTCACGCTATCACCCCGTAAATAGCTTTTGCAGGTATATATAAATTATTCGGTGTTATTACTATATTTATTTAACATTTGATTAAGCTTTTTACAGGTATACTATAAATAAAATAAATAAGATTAAAATATTAAAATTACTTGATATTCTTTTAACAGCGTGATAAAATTATAAACAGTTGTATATTGAATTATATATTGTTGGGAGTTATTACATTGGTATTTTCAAACATATTGTTTATATATTTGTTTCTTCCGTTATGTTTGGGCTTGTATTATATAGCTAACAAAAAAACATATCGAAATTTAATATTGATTATATTTTCTCTTTTCTTTTATGCATGGGGAGAACCTGTATGGGTATGCCTTCTTATAGGCAGTTCACTGCTTGATTATTTAAACGGACTTTTTATAGGGAAATTTAAGGGCAGAAAAATTGCCGTGCTTGGTGTAGTCAGCTCTGTAGTTATAAATTTAGGAGTACTTGCCGCATTTAAGTACAGCGGTTTTATCATTGAAAATATAAATATGCTTGCGGGAACAAGCTTTGCTGTTCCGCAGTTCGATTTGCCGATAGGAATATCATTTTATACATTCCAGACAATTTCGTATACTATTGATGTATACAGAGGTGAAGTAAAACCACAGAAAAATTTCTTGGATTTTCTTTTATTTGTATCATTGTTTTTTCAGCTTGTTGCAGGACCTATTGTGCGATACAAAACCATTGCCGAGGAAATAGACAGCAGAAAAGTTACTTTGTCAGAATTCAGCGGCGGACTTACACGTTTTATATATGGACTTGCAAAAAAAGTTATAATTGCAAACTGCGTGGGGGAACTGGCTACAAGCAGTCTTGGCTTTTCAGATAAACCAAACTCAGTTTTTTCCGCATGGTTTGGAGTAATAATGTTTTCATTGCAGATATACTATGATTTTTCCGGCTATTCAGATATGGCAATAGGGCTTGGCAGTATGTTTGGATTTCATTTTCTTGAAAATTTTAACTATCCCTATATATCAAAATCAGCAACAGAATTTTGGAGAAGATGGCATATTTCACTTGGAACATTTTTCAGAGATTATGTGTATATTCCAATGGGTGGCAACAGAAAGCATCAGATTTTAAATCTTGCCGTAGTGTGGTTTCTTACTGGCTTATGGCACGGCGCAAGCTGGAATTTCATTTTGTGGGGTTGCTATTTTGGTGCTCTGATTGTGATTGAAAAGCTATTTTTGGGTAAAATACTTGAAAAGATACCTGCTGTATTTTCACATTTATATCTTATATTTGTGGCAATTATCGGCTGGGCAATGTTTTATTTTACGGATTTAAGCTATTTTGCAAGCTGTATAAGAGCAATGTTCGGAGCAGGAAACATAGCTCTTGTCGACGAGCTTACAAAATCTCAGCTGTTAAATAATTTATATGTTATAATTATTGCACTGATATTGTCGGCACCGGTTTATAAAGCAATAAAAAATTATACCGACAAGCCAAAGTCGGAATTTGCAGCTGCTTTTTATGGCTTTGTTCGTACATTATTTTCTGCTGTGCTTTTGATTATTTCTTCAGTTCTTCTTGTTGGTCAAACGTATAATCCTTTTCTTTATTATAGATTTTAGGAGAAGCTATGAAAAAAAATAAAAATCAAAAATCAGAATATTATCAGCAGAAACAGCAGCAATATTTGAAAAAAACTGTTTCTGTATTTGAAATGCTTAATATTGCCGTGCTTATTTCAATAATAATATTTGTTTGCTTGTGTTTAATTTTTCTTAAACGTCCTGAATATTCGGAAAAGGAAAAGCGTAATCTTACTGAAAGACCTAAATTTTCTTTGGCATCTTATTTAAGCGGAGAATTTGCCGAAAGCTTTACTGCATACTTTTCAGATACCGTACCCGGCAGAGAAACAATTGTTGATATAGGGGCATTCCTAAAAAGAAAAATGGGTATAGAATCACCATCATTTTATGGTCGGGTTCAGATTGTTGCAGACGAAGAGGGCAATTCTGTTTCAACAGCACCAACAGAACCAGTATCTGATGAAAGCCCAGTTGTTACCGGAAGCGACAGCACTGTAACAACAGTTCAGACTGAAACCTCCGAATCGGAAGAAGACGGGGATATTAACATAGCAGAGTTTTCAAATAATGGCATAGTTGTTGACGGGGTTAAGATGTATGGAGAACCGGCAGGAGTTATGCTTTTTGGTGGAAATAATAAACAGGGCAGCAGGTATGCAGCTGTAATTAATTCTTATAAAGCCGCACTTGGTGAAAATGTTAACGTTTATAATATAGTGGTACCTACATCTGCCGAGTTTTATCTGCCGTCAAAATTTAAAAAATATTCATCCTCCGAAAAGAATTCAATTGATCATATTTATTCGGAGCTTTCCGACGATGTTATATCTGTTGATGCATATTCTGAGCTTGAAGCACATTCTGACGAGTATATTTATTTCAGAACCGACCATCACTGGACACCCCTTGGAGCATACTATGCATATACGGCGTTTGCGAAAAAATTGGGTATGGATTATCCTTCTCTTGATGATTATGAGGAAAAGGTAAAATATAATTTTGTAGGTTCTCTTTATGGCTATACAAATGATGTTACCCTAAAAAATAATCCTGATGAATTTCATTATTTTATGCCTCAGAATAGCTATGAAACCTCATACTATGCATATGACAGCTTGAAATTTCAGGGCAAATCAGAGCTTTTCCATGAATATGTTGAGGGCGGAAATTGTTACGGTATGTTTTTAGGTGCTGATGCTATTCATACTAAAATTAAGACTGATGTTCACAACGGAAGAAAAATTGTAGTTTTCAAGGAGTCCTACGGTAATGCGTTTGTTCCGTTTCTTGTAAATAACTTTGAAGAGATTTATGTTATTGATATAAGATATTTTGGTAAAAATGCTGTCAGCTATATTAAGCAGATAGGTGCAACGGACGTTCTTTTCATTGACAATGTTTTTGCAGCAAATACTTCAAAGCTTATTTCCGGTATAGAAAGGTTGTACAGTTCTCCAACCGGAACTATTGTTTATACCGAACCTCCTAAAACTGAAACGACGGCAGAATCGGAAAGCAGTTCAAATACGAAAAAGACAGAATCAACAACAGAAACAAAATCTACTTCTGAAGAAACACAAACAACAGTTACGATACCTACCATTGAATCTGAAAGTACTGATGATTCTCAGAGTACAATTGAAGTAATTACAGTGTATTGACTGAAGCAAGTTGATATATGACTTATTTTATCCTTATTTATGACCAACACCTATTTGTTGACATACAATAATATTAACTAATATTATTGGAGGAATAAGTATGTATATCCATGTTGTTTCGGCAGGAGAAACTATTACTGATATAGCCAAAAAATACAATGTCACAATACAAAGCATAATAAATAACAACGGTTTGATAAATCCGGGGAATCTTGTAGTAGGGCAGAGCTTGCTTATACTTGTCCCGGATATTGTTCATACAGTGGAACAGGTCGAAACCGTGTATTCAATCGCCAAAAAATATAATATGACATCAATAGAAATTCTTCAGAATAATCCGGCAATAGTACATAGGGGCTGGCTTTATGCAGGGGAAACAATTGTAATAAAATATAAGATTGAAAAGCTTCGTCAAATTGATGTATGCGGCTTTGTTTATGCTTTTATAAGAAGATTTTTGCTTAAAGCTGAAATACCATATCTTACATACCTGATTTTGTTTGAATATGGCTTTAATTATGATGGGAGCCTTATTATACCCGAAGATGACGAGCTTGTTCAACTGGCAGAGGACTTTAGTACAGGAGTTATGTTAAGTCTTACAACAATAGACGAAACAGGAATTTTTGTTGAAGAAAAAACAAAAAAACTGCTTACCGATAAAACTTTACAGCAAACAGTTTTAAATAATATGTTGATTGTCATGAAACAAAAAGGCGCAAAAGGTATGGATATAGATTTTGAGTATATACCTCCGGAATTAAAGGATAACTATATTGAATTTGTACAGCTGGCAGCTGATGTAATGCATGCAAACGGATATATAGTTAACATAGACCTTGCACCCAAAACTTCGGCAAGTCAGGCAGGAACACTTTATGAAGCACATAATTACAATATGTTAGGGGAAATTGCTGATACGGTATTTTTGATGACTTATGAATGGGGGCATACCAGAGGTCAGCCTATGGCGGTTGCACCTATTGATAAGGTAAGAAAAGTTTTGGATTATGCTGTAACTGAAATTGACCCTAAGAAAATGTATCTTGGAATACCTAATTATGCATATGACTGGGCACTTCCTTATGTCAAAGGGAAAACACTGGCGCAAACTCTCGGAAATACTGCGGCAATTGAAAGAGCAGTATACTATGGAGCTGAAATACAGTTTGATGAGAAAGCAATGACTCCATTCTATGAATATACAGCAGAAAATGGGGTTAAGCATATTGTATGGTTTGAAGATGTACGAAGCCTTCAGGCAAAATTCAACCTGATTAATGAATATGGTTTGCTTGGTGCAGGTTATTGGAGTGTCATGCGAAGATTCCCTGCAAATTGGATGCTTCTTAATGCAATGTATGACATAAGAAAATTTGATTAATTTATTGGAAAGGTGTTGTTATATTAAAGCAAACTTTTTACATATATAATCATTTGCATAATTTCGGGGTCTGATAATTCATCGATATATTTAGGATTTATTGAGAATATATTTAATTCCTGTAAAAATAACGCTATTGAATTATGAAGGGCATTATATATTGTATCATTTGCTTTTGCATAATTTTCTTTTGCATCAGGTTCAAGCCTGTTAAGTGATATATGTGAAATTGATGAGTTAATTGCTTTTCGTTCGAATTCCATGGATTTATATTCTATTTCAATGCTTTTATTTGAATAACTAATAATATCATCAAAAAATACATCAGTTTTTTTAGCAATTTCATAACGCTTTAAAAAGAAATCCAGTAAATTACGTGCGTGCAAATTACAACATTCAAGCGCCATATTATTATGCAGGACTAATGAATTATTGTTGTTTTGAGTTTTAAGCTTGTTTGAATAGTATATCCATAGCTTGCGGGATTCAAGATACATTATAAATTCATATAATATATGTTCAAGTATCATACTATTAACCTTTCTGTAAAGCCTTTAATGAATTGTCATTAAGTACTAAGAAAATATAAAAATACGAATTGCTATGGCTGTCAGTTTTTTGTGTTATAATCCTATTTTATATTTCTCCTTATTATAGCATAATTTTTATAAAATGCAAATATTTTGTTGCAAATAATATATATATACTGAGCAATAAAAAAATTGCAATTACGTGACAAAAGCGGTAAAATGTGATATAATAGCTGCAAGATAGAACAGCGAAAACAAGAAGATTTAAGAAAAAGGCTTGCATATGGAGAAATAGGTATGTATAAATATACAGATAACCATTTAAAGACTAATAAAATGACATCAGCTATTGAAAAAATTACTCTTAACACTGCTACTTTCAATGGAGATGTGGTTCAGCCTTCGTTTATCAATTTTTTTTATGGAAGAAACGGTTCGGGAAAATCTACACTTGCTCGTGCAATAGACCTAAATAAAGGCGTTAAATGGCAAGACGGCAAGACTGCAGATGATTTTGATGTGCTTGTTTTTGGACAGGATTTTATAAATAGAAATTTTGAGAATTATGGTAATCTTCCCGGTGTATTTACTGTTTGTGAAACAAACATTGAAATTCAAAAGCAATTAGAACAAAAGACTGCTTATAAGGCAAGGCTGGAGGAAGAGGCAGCAGTGTATATGGCAGCTGCATCAGCTAAATCAGCTGAAAAGGCTGCTGCTCATAATTTGTTTCAGGATGCTTGCTGGGATAAAACAAAAACTATTCAGTCTGCATTTAAAGAAGCGATGAAGGGTTATGGACGCAAGGCTCAGTTTTTGGAAAAGGTACTTGCAACGTTATCTGCTGTTGAACATGATTTAACAGAACTTAAGAGAACATATGATGTTGCGTTTGATACAACTGCAATGACATACTCAGAGTTTTCACGTGCAGGCAGTTCGACAGCTACATATGGCAAGCTTCCGGGAAAAGATTTAATGGATAAGGTAATTGTCAGCAGCAGTGATACCCCTTTTGCAAAATTTATTAAGGCTTTAAATTCATCTGACTGGGTTCGCAAAGGTTATGACCAATTTCACAATACACCGGATAAAAGATGCCCGTATTGCCAGCAAATACTTCCTAAAACATTTGAGGAAGATATCGCATCCTGTTTTGATGCACAGTATCAGCAGGATATAAATGACCTTAATATATTTAAGGCAACCTACAGCATGGAAACGGGTGCTGTTTTAGATAAGCTTCGCAGCAATTTGAATGATGCTATGCCAACTATTGAAAAGTCCCTGCTGGATGATTACAACGACAAATTAGCACTTTTAGAGAAGAGCATTGAAATAAACAATCAGCGTATTGCAAGTAAGGTTAAAGAACCATCATCTATTGTAGCACTGGAGGATACTGATTCGCTGCTTATTGATATCGGTACATTAATTGATGAAATCAACAAGCAGATAAAGGCTAACAATGATGTTGTAAATAATAAAAAGGCACAAAAAATAATCTGCATTAATCAGGTATGGGAACATATTGCCTTTATGATTAGAGCAGATATTGACGCATATAAAAGAAATCAGGCTGATTTTCAAAAAGAAATTGATGAACTGACCGAAAAAGCGAATAATACAAAACGTGATGCAAGAGCACTTGCAGTAGAAATTGCTGACCTTAACAAACGGGTTGTTAATACAAAGGCTGCAATAGACAGCATTAATGCATTGCTTGAAAATTCCGGCTTTCAAGGCTTTAGTATTCGTGAAAAAACAGGTGTGCAGAATACTTATGAGGTTATTCGCGAAGATGGTACTATAGCCGAAAATCTTAGCGAAGGTGAACGCAGCTTTATTGCTTTTCTGTATTTTTATCATATTGTGCGTGGCAATCAGAACAGGGAAGAGCTAAAGGATAAAATCGTAGTAATTGATGATCCGGTATCCGGTATGGACGGAAGTGCCTTGTTTATTGTAAGCACGTTAGTTCGGGAAATGATAGAGGTTTGCCATAACAATACAGGTTATCAGAATTCAAACATCTCGGGTAACTATATTAGACAGATTTTTATATTGACACATAATGTATATTTCCATAGAAAAATTACATACCAGCAGGTCGGCCGTTACAACAGTGTAAACTTCTATATTATAAGAAAGCATAACAATATTTCAAGCGTTGAGCTATGTCAGCGTCAGAGCAAAAAAACACCTGAGCAGCAAGAAAATTACAATCCGGTGCAAAATTCATATGCATCATTGTGGAATGAGTTTAAAGAACTTAATTCTCCGATACCGCTGTTAAACGTAATTAGACAAATATTGGAGTACTACTTTCTGCAGCTTTGTGGATATGATGGTACTGACCTTAGAAAAGAAATTCTGGAAAACAACAGAGGAAGGTTTGTAACTGAGCTTGAAGGCGAAAGACTGGATATGGATAAGTATAATATTGCGTCATTAATGCTTCAGTATATTAACAACCCTAAAGGAATCAGCGATGGATTAGATTATGTTGAGGACTATGATAATGCGGAACAGTATAAAGAGGTTTTCAAGCTTATCTTTGAAGTTATGCATCAAAATAAGCATTATAATATGATGATGGGTATCATAGTATAAGGATTACGTTATATATTGCACGTGGAATTTGGATGAACCTACGTAATGCTTCGGTAGAAATGATGCGGAATATGAATATAAAATTTTTATAATGGTATTTGTTAATTTTCACAAAGCTGGAACAAATTTCAGAAAGGAAAGAGGATTGCCATGTTTAATACGTTCCGTTTGCATGAAATTCTTGTAAAGTATAAGCAGGATTTTGTTTTAAATCAATGGAACAATGAAAAATACAAGTGGGAAGCAGTAAAATGCTTTCAGGATAATTGGGACGTGAATGCAGATAATTTTGCTGATATGCTCGCTCGTTCGCTGTCCAAGACATATAATTTACTGGCATCCATGAATAACTTTCCGGCTAGGATGATTCAAAGCTTTGCTAAAACAGTTCCAGAGGAAGTACGAGCAATGTATATTGCATTGTTTGATGAAAGCAGAGATGTTGTAACTCGAATTATTGAGTTTAAAGACCAGTCATCAATTTTGCTTGAAAAATACGGGAATGGAGCAGGTCAGCATTATCAGTATGAAAATGCCATCAGTACTTATTTGTGGTTACGCTACCCCGATAAGTACTACATATATAAATATGGTGAAATAAAAGCTGTTGCTGATGAACTTGGTAGCGATTATTATTTCAAAAAAGGTGCCTATGTAGAGAATCTTCGTAATTTTTACAGGCTTTATGACGAGATTTGTGAAGAGCTGAAAAATGATGAGGAGCTTTTAAATCTATTGAAATCCCAGCTTACCGATAACTGTTATTCTGATCCGGCGCTTAAAACATTAACCATTGATGTTGGATTTTATACCAACAGATATTATTCACAGAAAAATTCTTTAGCAGTAGATTATGACAGAGACTTGATTGAGTATTCCAATAAAATTAGTGAAGCGGAAGATGTTCAGCCTTCGGTCTATACGAAGGTGGATTTTCTTAATGAAGTATATATGGCAGAAAATCGATATAATACATTAGTGGCTGTACTCCAAAATAAAAAGAATATCATCCTTCAAGGCGCTCCCGGTGTTGGCAAAACGTTTGCAGCAAAGCGTCTTGCATATTCAATAATGGGAGTAAAGGATGATAGCAGAATTGAATTTGTACAATTTCATCAGAATTATTCATATGAGGATTTCATGATGGGGTATAAGCCTGTAAACGAGGGCTTTGAATTAAAGCATGGCATTTTCTATCGCTTTTGTCAAAAGGCTGCCGGTCAGCCAGACAAGGATTATTTTTTTATTATTGATGAAATTAACAGAGGCAATATGAGCAAAATTTTTGGCGAATTGCTTATGTTAATTGAACGTGATTATAGAGGTACAAAGGCTACTCTTGCATACAATGGTTTAACATTCTCAGTACCTGAAAATCTCTACATTATTGGTATGATGAATACTGCAGACCGTAGCTTGGCAATGATTGATTATGCTTTGCGCCGCCGCTTCAGTTTCTTTGAGATTGAGCCTGGATTTGATTCTGAAGGATTTATAGAATATCAGAAAAGATTAAACAACGAAACTTTTAATTTGCTTATTGATAAGATTAAAGAACTAAACAAGGAAATTACTGCGGATAAATCCTTAGGTAAGGGCTTTTGCATTGGACATAGCTATTTTTGCGGAAAGGATATTTGCAGAGACGAGTGGATGTATTCCGTTGTTGATTATGATATTCTGCCTATGCTTAGCGAGTACTGGTTTGATGATGCTGCCAAGCTGCAAAGATGGGAAAACATTCTGCATGGTGTATTCCAATGATAAAAGATAAAAGCATATTTATAAAAAATGTGTATTATATGCTGTCTTATGCATTTAGCGTACTTTCTCAGTCAAACTTTGCGAATATTGCAGCTGAAGAGTTTGAAAATATACATAACTTGTTTGCAGCTATTCTTGTCAAAGGCATCAGCCAGCAGTTAAAGCATGGACTTTATCGTGAGTATTTGAATAAAACAGAAGACTTGCCTGTAATGCATGGAAAAATTGATATGACCGGAACCATTAAAAACAAATTAGAGTGTAAACAGCGGTTGACTTGTGAATATGATGAGCTTTGTGAAAATAATTTATTGAATCAAATTCTTAAAACGACGATGCTATTGTTGCTTTGCCATTCTGAGGTTGATACAAAATATAAAGATGCTTTAAAAAAAGAAATTCTGTATTTTTCAAATGTAGATACTGTAAAGCTTACAGGTGTTCATTGGAATTATATTCGGTTCCATCGCAATAATCAGATTTACCGTATGCTTATAAGCATTTGTCAGCTGATTGCTGAAGGGATGCTTCTTACCACCGACAATGGAGAATACAGGCTTGCATCATTTTTTAATGAACAATGTATGTGTTGTCTATATGAAAAGTTTATTTTGGAATATTACAATAAAGAGTTTCCAACTATTAAGACAAGCACTTCTCAAATTTCTTGGTCACTGGATGATGGTATTGGAACTATGCTTCCAGTAATGCAGAGTGATATTATGCTTTCGTATAAAAATACTGTACTAATTATTGATGCAAAATATTATTCACATACAACTCAGGTTCAGTATGATGTACATACTTTGCATTCCAGTAATTTATATCAGATTTTTACATATGTTAAAAATAAAGATATGGAATTTGGCAACCAGCCGCATATAGTTTCTGGTATGCTTTTATATGCCCGTACTGATGAAACAGTTCAGCCTGACAATGTTTATCACATGAGTGGCAATAAGATAAGTGTAAAAACACTGGATTTAAATCAAGAATTTAAAGACATAGCGGCACAGCTGGATATTATTGCCGCAGAACATTTTGGAATGGAAATCTTATCTTCGAGCAAAATATAATAATAGTTTAAAGCAAACTGTAAAATAATTTTGTATTTATCAGCTTAGAATTGTTTGGTAGTTAGTAAAATGATAGCCTAAAAATGCAGAAAACATTTTTAGGCTATCATTAATTATTAAGCATATTACGCAGTTCAATGACTTTCTTTTCAATTATCGAAATAATATTTCTAAAAGTATCATCATTTTTACCTGTTGGATCCTCAAGCCCCCAGTCTAACTTTTGTTTACAAGGCAGATAAGGACACGTAACATTACATCCCATTGTAACAACAATATCAACCGGCGGGATGTCAGATATAAGCTTTGAATACTGGGATTTCTCCATGTCAATGCCGTATATTTCCTTCATCAGCCTTACTGCATCCTGATTAATTTGAGACTTTGTTTCTGTTCCTGCCGAATAGCTGTCAAAAACATCAGCTGCAAAGTGTTTGCTCAAAGCTTCTGCTATCTGACTGCGACAGGAATTATGAACGCAGATAAATGCAACTTTAGGCTTCATATATTACCCCTTGATCTTTTGCAGAATTTTAACAACATCTTCTGTTTTCAAAACCTTGCCGTAGGAAACAACTTTGCCGTCAATGACAAGTGCAGGAGTTGACATAACACCATATGCCGCAATCTGTGAAAAATCAGTAACATGGTCAACGTGAGTGTCCATGCCAAGCTGCTTTAGCGCCTCAACAGTATTTGCCTCAAGCTCGTTACACTTTTTACAGCCGGAGCCGAGAATTTTAACAGCAGCACCCTCTGTTTTTGATTTTTCCGCCTTAGCCATTGTTTCGGAATTACAATTTCCTCCGCAGCAACAGCCATTGCTTTCTTCTTTTTTCTTACCAAATAAACTCATAATAAAAACCCCTCGCCTAATTATTTTCAATTAATATCTGTTCAACTATTTCAGTTGCATCGGCTACCATTTTACGGCAGACTGTGTTAAACAGATTTTTTTCTTTTATAAGTACCAGTTCGTCCGGAACAGAAAGGTTATATCCAAGCAAGTCTTTACAGACTATTGAACCGTTCCTGTCACAAAAACGCTTGTTAAATTCTACTGCAAGGTTATATGCTTTTGATTTTTCCTCTTTATTATCAGAATGATAATGCCCGTATTTCAGCCCTAATACCATTAATGCTCCTGAAACCGCACCGCACATCTGACCGCATCTTGCCCCTCCGCCGAATTCTGTTGCAAGCTTTAGTGCAAGACTTTCATCAATACCCATTTCTGTTGCAAAAGTTGTAAATACTGCCTGCGAACAGTTAAAATTGTTTGAAAAGTAGGATAAAGCTTTTTCTGAATTAGTCATTCTTTCTCACCTGCACAATTACATTCGCAATCACAACCACAGTTGCAGTCACTTTCTTCAGATTTTTCACCGTTTGGCGGAGTCCAGCTTGTATCTTCGCCAACATAGGTAATTGCACCGCTCGGGCATATATTGCCGCATCCGTGACAGTGATCCACACAGCTATCAGGTAATATCACAATAGGAGTAGGTGCTTTATCCTTGTTGTAAACGCCATGAGAACATTTGTCGATACATGAGCCGCATTCTACACACGCTGAATAATCAATTACTGGATACCATGTCTTTGCCATAATTTTTTACCCCACTTATTTTTATTAATTTATTAACACATATTGAAACGCATTAAATAAATATCCGACAATAATAATTCCGACAGTGCAGATTGCTATAAAAAGTCAGAGCGGCTTTGGGTTAACAGACTTATTTGTTTGTATCTATATAATATCATATATATAGATGTTTGTCAATATATATGATTTAAATTTATAAAAAAATATTATCAATAGCTTTACTCAAACACATTTATATAGCATATTCCAAACCATTCTCTTATCCAATATGTCGGAAGAAGAAAAAGCTGAGTATGACTTGATATGCTGTATGAGCCTTCTGTTCCGAGATTTTCAGCAATGAGGCTGGTTCTGTATTGGTGAAACTCACTTGTTACTATAGTAATATTTTTTTCAAGTCTAAGCTCCTCAATCAGCTTTAGTGAAAAACTTATATTCTCATGTGTGCTTACAGATTTATCCTCAACAATTATCCTGTCAGAGGATATACCTTTCTCAATAAGAAGCCGCTTCATACACTCGGCTTCGCTGATTTTTTCATCCTCGCCTTGTCCGCCTGAAACAACAACGTTTATTTCAGGATTTTTCGTAAGATAATCTGCTGCGACAGTTACTCTGTTATACAGCATACGACTGGGATTTTCGCCCTTAACCTTACAACCAAGTATAATAAGCGTTGTAGGTTTATCCGGATAATTATTAGCGGCAGCTATCATTTTTGCGGAAAAGTATGCTGCAAGCAAGAGAATAACAGCAATTGCCGCTATAAATACTGATAATATAATTCTACCGGATTTATATGAAATAACCCATCTGATAAAATTAAATAGCTTTCCGCTGAAAACAGTACCTGCAATTAGCACAGCAAACACAGCCATTCCTGCTGAATTGCCTATATTAATTATACCTGTAAATACAGGAGCAAAGAAAAGTCCGAATCCAAGCGTAAATAAAACCAAAAGGCACACTTTTAAAAATGTACCTTTTTCAATAATATTCATTGTGATGCCTCCCGGTCTAATGCAGATTTCAATGCCTTTGCAAGCTGGTCTGGGCAGGACGTATATCTGCTTCCGCATCTTATGTTGTCCAGACGTTTAATAGCTTCGTCTGCTTTCATACCCTTTATAAGTGCCGAAATACCCTGTGCATTTCCGTGACAGCCTCCAAAAAATTTCACATCCTGAATAATACCGTCATCATCAATCTCAACAGTAATTTTTCTTGAACAAACACCTTTAGGAGTATAGTCAATAACCATAGTTTACCTCTTATTTTATTCTTGCAACGCCTGACTTAACAGCCGCATCAGCAACAGCATCAGCAACAGCTTGTGCAACACTCTTATCAAAGGAGTCAGGAAGTATGTAATCAGCGTTAAGCTTTTCCGGAGCTACCGAGCCGGCAATTGCATAAGCAGCGGCTCTTTTCATTTCCTCATTTATATCTTTTGCTCTCACAGAAAGTGCACCCTTAAAAATTCCCGGAAAAGCTACAACATTATTAATCTGGTTAGGAAAATCCGAACGTCCCGTTCCGACAATAAACGCACCTGCTTCCTTAGCAAGGTCAGGCATAATTTCCGGAGTAGGATTTGCCATAGCAAATATAATAGGCTTTTCAGCCATTGAGCGAACCATATCCTGTGAAACAAGATTAGGCTTAGATACTCCAATAAAAGCGTCAGCACCCTTTAATGCTTCTGCAAGCCCGCCTTTTTTCTTGTTTTTATTAGTCAGCCTAGCCATTTCATAATGGGACGGATTTGTAAACTCATCGCCGTCACAAATAATTCCTTTCAGGTCAACCATTATTATATCGCCAATTCCAAGCGAAATAAACTGTTTTGCAATAGCACAGCCTGCTGCGCCTGCTCCGTTGATAACGAGTGTCATATCAGCAATATTTTTTTCTGCAACCTTTGCAGCGTTAATCATAGCTGCCGAAGCAACAACAGCTGTTCCATGCTGGTCGTCATGAAATACAGGAATATCAAGCTTTTCCTTTAATCGTGCTTCAATTTCAAAGCATCTCGGGGCAGAAATATCTTCAAGGTTAATGCCGCCAAAGCTGTATGAAATAAGCTCGATTGTTCTGATTATCTCCTCGGTATCCTTTGAATTAATACAGATAGGGAAAGCATCTACTCCAGCAAACTCCTTGAACAAAGCACATTTGCCCTCCATAACTGGCATTGCTGCTCTTGGACCTATGTCACCAAGTCCGAGAACTGCTGTACCGTCAGTGATAACAGCAACAAGGTTTGCTCTTCTTGTCAAATCATAGGAAAGCTCAGGGTTCTTTTCAATTTCAAGGCAAGGCTGAGCAACGCCCGGAGTATAGGCATGTGAAAGCTGTTCTCTGTTTTCAACCTTACAGCGGGAAATAACTTCAATTTTCCCCTGCCATTCGTAGTGCTTTTCTAAAGATGACTGCATAATATCCATTTTTACAAGTCCTTTTATAATTAATTTTTCTTGTTAACAAGCTTAAATATTTTGTCCAAATTTTCCTTATCAGTAACATTGCTTCCGATAAATGTCGGCTTTGCGTTATATAATCCGTGAAAATCGGAGCCGCCAGTAACAATAAGGTCATACTTTTGTGCAATATCAAGAATTTGTTTTTTAGCTTCGTCATCAGCAGTATAATGATAAACCTCTACGCCATCAAGCTTTCCTTTTGAGGCAAGCTCTTCAAGCAGTTCAAGAGAATTATAATGAACAGGGTGTGCCATTACAGCAACTCCTCTTGCAGAGTGAATTAGGTCAAGAACAAAATTTACGTCGGGATATTCACGTTCAACAATGCACGAGCCTGTTTCGTGATTAAAAAGCTCATCGTTAAGCTTCCCGTAAAAATGTGTGGTATAGCCGTAATCAATAAGTGCGTGCATAATATGCTGTTTAAAAATACTTTTTGAACCTGTTGCATGCTTCAAAACATTTTCCTCGGTAATAGGGTAAAGCTTCATTACTTTTTCAACCATTTCCTTTGCACAAGCTTTACGAATTTCACACGCTTTAATGCAGATACCCTCAAGACGGTCAGGCTTCTGAGGAGCATAGCACAGAATATGTACTTTGCGGTTTCTTGCTTTATCCCATGCTGAAAGCTCAACACCCGGAACGGTATGAACGCCGTATCTTTCGCCGAGAATTTTTGCTCTTGAAATAGAGGACATTGTATCATGGTCAGTTATTGAGATAAAATCGATACCGGTACGTTTTGCCTGCAATATAATGTCCTCGATTCCAAGCGAACCGTCTGAAAGCTTGGTATGGCAATGAAGATCTCCTGTCATAGCTATGACCCCCTCAAAAAATATCAGTAATAATTATACCACATATGAAGGGGCATTTGCAAGCTTTTTTACAAAAATGCTAATTTTATTATAATATTGTTATGATTTTACCAGTATTAGATAAATTTATCAGCAAACCATACATTTTTTACAGTGAATTCACGGTTGTTCAAGTAATCAAGACAACCGTTGTCGCCTTTAAAAGTAAACTTAAGCTTATATGAATACAACGCCTGTGTTTTTACGTTATACTCTTTATTAACTTTGTTTATGCCATATTTCCCGTCGCCGAGAAGAGGACAGCCTAAATATGCCATATGTGCTCTTATCTGATGAGTACGTCCTGTTTTTAGTTCAACCTCAACAAGAGCAAGATTATTTTTCTTTTTCAGAACCTTGTATTTTGTAACAATAGTCTTGTTACAATTCGTCTTTTTTGATGTAACTGTAACAGTGTTGCTGTCCGAATTCTTTTCAAGGTAAGCAGTTGCAGTATCCTCGTCTTTAGGGGGATATCCGACCGTTATACACAGGTATTTTTTTTCAATTTCTCTGTCCTTGATTTTTTGGTTAAGTATCCTAAGACTTTCAGCGTTTTTGGCGGCGATAACTATTCCACCTGTATTTCTGTCAAGTCTATTGCAAAGCGATGGAGCAAAGCTGTTTTCATTTTCCGGAACATATTCGCCCTTATCGTAAAGATAGTGTTTCAGCCTGTTTATCAACGTATCGGCTGTATTCTCATCGTCTTCATGAACTACGAGTCCATTTTTTTTATCAATAAGGATTATATTTTCATCTTCATATATAACGTTTAAATCAGCCGAAACTGATAAAAATTCTGTTTCGGGATTATTATCAAAGAACTCATCGTTAATATATAGTGAAAGGATATCCCCCTCACTAAGCCTAGTTGAAATTTCACATTTTTTATTGTTAATCTTAATTCTTTTTAGACGCAGATATTTGTACATAAGATTTTGCGGCAGTCGTGGAACGGCTTTCTGTAAAAATTTATCAATACGCTGACCACTATCATTTTTATTAATAATGTACTCTTTCAATACAATCATTCCTTAAATAAGTATATTTTTCATTATATCACAAATTTTTTAAAAAAACATCTTTTCAAATAAAAAGTTTTGTAGTATAATGTTATCAAACATTTGTTTGAAAGGACAAAAGGAAATTATGAATATTGACACTAACAACGATAACATTCACAGCGGACATAGGAAGAGAATGCGTAACAGGTTTCTTGAAACAGGCTTTAACGGCTTTGAACCTCATCAGGTTATAGAAATGCTGTTGTTTTATACCTGCCCCAGAAAAGATACAAATGAACTTGCACACAGACTGATAAACCGTTTCGGAAGTGTTGCCAGTATCCTTGATGCTGATGTTTCAGAGCTTGTTGCAGTAAGTGGTATTACGGAAAATACAGCAGTTCTGTTTAAAATAATCACAAAAATTCTTCCGCTTTATTATAATACACGAACTGAAAATATCGTAATTGATTCTACTGAAAAGCTTAAAGAAATGTTTATTCCATGCTTTGTAGGCCTTGACCATGAGGAATTTCGTGTTGCCTGCTTTGATAACAATCTTAAGCTTATAGCAAATAAAATGCTGTTTTCCGGAAGTGTTTCGGCATCAGCTGTCAATACAAGAATGATAGTAGAATTTGTAATAAAATCTAAATCATCAATGGTTGCTTTTGCACATAATCATCCTAAAGGTTCTGCTGCTCCATCGACAAATGATATACGAACTACAAGAATGGTTAATGATATTTTTAGAGGATTAGGAATTACACTTATGGATCATATTATTGTCGGAGAGGTTAACGTTGTTTCTATGCGTGAAAACACTTGTCTGACTATATTTGACTGAAAGGAAGTATTGTTATGGATAAATTTCAGCTAGTGTCAGATTATAAGCCTGCCGGTGACCAGCCGGAGGCAATTGCTAAAATTGTTGATGGACTGAAAAATGGTTATAAGGAACAGACGTTGCTCGGTGTTACTGGCTCGGGTAAAACATTTACTATGGCTAATGTTATTGCTGAGGTAAACCGTCCCACACTTGTTCTTGCACATAATAAAATTCTTGCGGCACAGCTTTGCTCTGAATTTAAAGAGTTTTTTCCTAATAATGCAGTAGAATATTTTGTTAGCTATTATGATTATTATCAGCCGGAAGCTTATATTCCGTCGACTGACAGCTTTATTGAAAAGGATTCGGCTATCAATGATGAAATTGACAAGCTAAGACATTCGGCAACACTTGCTCTTGCTGAACGCCGTGATGTTATTATAGTTGCCTCTGTTTCATGCATATATTCGCTGGGCTCGCCGATAGACTACCGCAGGCTTGTTATATCCTTGCGAAAAGGTATGCATTATCCAAGGGAACAGCTGCTTGCAAAGCTGGTTGCTATACAGTATGAACGGAATGATATAAACTTTATCCGTAATAAATTTAGAGTTCGCGGGGATGTTGTAGAAATATTTCCATCCGGTTCGTCTGAAAATGCAATACGTGTTGAATATTTTGGAGATGAAATAGAAAGAATATCTGAAATTCAGGTTGTTACTGGAAATGTAATATCCACTCTTTCCCATGCGGCAATATATCCTGCAACTCACTATGTTATTTCAAAAGAGGTTCTGCCTGAAGCGCTTGCCGAAATTGAGCAGGAGCTTGATGAGCGTGTGAAGTATTTTAAGGAAAGGGATATGCTTGTCGAGGCACAGAGAATTGCACAGCGTACCATGTATGATATGGAAATGATGCAGGAGATAGGCTTCTGCAAGGGCATAGAAAACTATTCAAGGATACTTTCAAGGCGTAAGCCCGGCAGTATTCCGTACACCTTGCTTGACCATTTCCCAGACGATTTTGTCCTTTTTGTGGATGAAAGCCATGTTTCACTGCCGCAGGTAAGAGGAATGAGCGGAGGCGACAGGGGAAGAAAAGCAACTCTTATTGATTACGGCTTCCGTCTGCCGTCAGCGTTTGATAACAGACCTCTTAATTTTGATGAATTTTATGCAAAGATAAATCAGGTTGTATTTGTGTCGGCAACTCCTGGTGAACTTGAAAAGCAAAAATCAGCACAAATTGTTGAGCAGGTTATACGTCCGACGGGACTTGTTGACCCTGAAATAATTGTAAAGCCTGTTGAGGGACAAATCGAAGACCTGCTGTTTGAAATAAATGAACGTGTAAAAAAAGATGAACGTGTGCTTGTCACCACTCTTACAAAAAAGATGGCGGAGGATTTAACTGCATACTTTGAAAAAATGGGCGTTCGTGTAAGGTATATGCATTTTGGAATAGATACAATCGAACGTATGGAAATAATCCGTGATCTGCGTTTGGGAGAGTTTGATGTGCTTATAGGAATTAACCTGCTGAGAGAAGGGCTTGATATTCCTGAGGTTTCTCTTGTTGCTATTCTTGATGCTGATAAAGAGGGATTCCTGCGTTCTGAAAGTGCTCTTATTCAGACAATAGGACGTGCCGCAAGAAATGCAGAGGGCAAGGTTATAATGTATGCTGACTGTGTGACACGTTCAATGGAAAACGCAATCACCGAAACGGAGCGTCGCCGTAAAATGCAGATGGATTATAATGCTAAGCACGGAATTATACCAAAGACAATTAAAAAGGATATACGTGAAGTTATTGAAATATCAACCAAGGAGGAAACTGAAGAAAAAATATCAAAGCAGAAAAAAATGTCGGCTAGGGAGCGTCAGGAGCTTATTGATAAGCTGACAGCAGAAATGAAGAATGCTGCAAAGCTGCTGGAATTTGAACATGCGGCTTATTTACGTGACAAAATCAATGAACTTAAAGGAAGTTCAAAATAATTGCGGAGGATTTGGATATATGCAGAAGGATAAAATCATTATTAAGGGTGCAAGAGAGCATAACCTCAAAAACGTTGACCTTGAGCTTCCACGTGACAAGCTTATCGTTATGACAGGACTTTCCGGCTCCGGAAAATCATCGCTTGCTTTTGATACTATATACGCTGACGGGCAAAGACGCTATGTGGAAAGCCTTTCCTCATATGCAAGGCAGTTTCTCGGGCAGATGGAAAAGCCTGATGTTGACAGCATTGAGGGACTTTCTCCTGCTATTTCAATTGATCAGAAAACCACCTCAAAAAATCCACGTTCCACTGTCGGTACAGTTACGGAAATATATGACTATATGCGTCTTTTATATGCAAGAATAGGTATTCCGCACTGTCCTGTCTGCGGACGTGAGATAAAACAGCAGTCTGTTGACCAGATAGTTGATCAGGTGCTTAAGCTTAAAGAGGGGACAAAAATACAGCTTCTTGCCCCTGTTATCCGAGGAAGAAAGGGAGAGCACATCAAGGAGCTTGAAAGCGCAAGAAAAGCAGGCTATGTCCGTGTACGCTGCGACGGAATTATTTATGACCTTTCCGAGGAAATAAAGCTTGAAAAGAATAAAAAGCATAATATAGAAATTGTTGTTGACAGACTTGTTATTAAAGAGGGAATAGAGTCAAGACTTACGGACAGTATTGAAACAGTATCTGGTATATCTGGCGGATTGCTCATTGTTGACGTAATAGACGGTGAAGAAATGCTGTTCTCACAGAATTATGCCTGTCCTGAGCATAATATTTCCATTGAAGAGCTTACTCCAAGAATGTTTTCCTTTAATAATCCGTTCGGAGCTTGTGAAAAATGCTCAGGATTAGGCATTTTCCTTGAAATAGATCCGGACCTTATAATACCTAACAAGGATTTATCTATACGTCAGGGTGCTATTAAGGCAATGGGCTGGAACTCTCTCGACGACAGCTCTATTGCAATGATGTATTATAAGGCTATTGGTCAGCATTACGGAATATCACTTGACACTCCGGTAAAGGATTTGCCGCAGGAGGTTATTGATATATTCCTTTACGGAACAGGGGATACAAAGCTAAAGCTTCACAGGACAACAGAATACGGCGGTGGTACTTATTATCAGCCATTCGAAGGTATTATCCACAACATGGAACGGCGTTACCGCGAAAGCAGCTCTGAATACAGCCGTGAAGAAATTCAGCAGTGCATGACAGAAAAGCCTTGTCCGTCCTGCCATGGAAACAGACTGAAAAAAGAAAGTATTGCCGTTACTGTAGGTGGGAAAAATATAATTGAAGTAACAAGGATGTCTATTCTTGAATGCCTTGACTTTTTTAATTCTCTTGAGCTTACAGAAAAGGAAAGATTTATTGCCGACCGTATTATTAAGGAAATAAACGAACGCTTGGGATTTCTTGTGAGCGTGGGGCTTGAATATCTTACACTTTCACGCCCTGCAGGAACGTTAAGCGGAGGAGAAAGTCAGAGAATAAGACTTGCTACACAAATAGGTTCATCTCTTGTCGGAGTGCTGTACATTCTTGACGAGCCATCAATCGGTTTGCATCAGCGTGATAATGACAAGCTTATTGCTACGTTGAAGCGGCTAAGGGATTTAGGAAACACGCTTATTGTAGTTGAGCATGATGAGGATACAATGTACAGTGCGGATTATATTGTTGATATCGGGCCTTATGCAGGAGTTCACGGGGGTGAAATTATTTGTGCAGGTACGGTTGATGATATCAAGAACTGCGAACGTTCTATTACAGGGCAGTATTTAAGTGGAAAAAGATTTATTCCGCTTCCGGAGCAGAGAAGAAAAGGAAATGGAAGCACTATTAAGATTATAGGTGCCTGCGAAAACAACCTAAAAAATGTTGATGTTGAAATTCCTTTGGGAGTGTTCGTGTGCGTGACCGGCGTATCCGGTTCTGGAAAATCATCGCTTGTAAATGAAGTTTTGTACAAATATCTTGCAGGAAAGCTTAACCGTGCAAAAACTCGTCCTGGAAAATTTGAAAGATTTGAAGGAATTGAGAATCTTGATAAGGTTATTGAAATTGATCAGTCACCTATTGGACGTACTCCGCGTTCAAATCCTGCAACTTATACAGGTGTTTTCAACGATATCCGTGAGCTTTTTGCCACTACAAACGAAGCAAAAATGAAGGGATATACGGCAGGACGCTTTTCGTTCAACACCAAGGGCGGACGCTGTGAAGCGTGTCAGGGAGATGGTATAATCAAAATAGAAATGCACTTTTTGCCTGATGTTTATGTTCCTTGTGAGGTCTGTAAGGGAAAACGCTATAACAGAGAAACCCTTGAGGTACATTACAAGGGCAAATCAATTTATGATGTTCTTGAAATGACAGTTGATGAGGGAGTAGAATTTTTTCAGAATCACAATAAAATACTGAGAAAAATTAAAACATTGCAGGATGTTGGACTTGGATATATAAAGCTTGGGCAGGCAGCTACAACTTTGTCGGGCGGTGAAGCACAGAGAGTCAAGCTTGCAACAGAGCTTTCCAGACGTGCAACGGGAAAGACAATTTATATTCTTGACGAGCCTACAACTGGTCTGCATACGGCAGATGTTCATAAGCTTATTGAGGTTCTGCAGTGCTTTGTGGATTCCGGAAACACTGTTCTTGTAATTGAGCATAACCTTGATGTGATAAAAACTGCTGATTATATAATTGACCTTGGACCTGAGGGAGGAGATAAAGGCGGTACTGTTGTCAAGTGCGGCACTCCCGAGGAAATAGCCGATTGTGAACAGTCATATACAGGCAAGTATCTTAAAAAGTATCTTAAGTCTTAATATATCACATAAAAAATCAGGCATATCCGTAAATGCAATCGGATATGCCTGATTATTATTTAGTGAAGAATTATAACCTTACTATCTTAGCAAAATTAGCCATAAGTTTTTTCGTACCGACAGTGTCAAATGCGACTTCAAGCATGGCATCATTTGACATCTTTTTAACAGAGAGAATAGTTCCCTCACCGAAAGTATTATGCTTAACCCTGTCACCAATATTAAATGAAACATCAGTGCTCTTTTTAGCAGCTGCAATTTTCTTGCTGGCAATTTGATTTTGAAGTGTATATGCATTATAACTTGGAGCAGAAATATTTCCGTCATCATCTTTTTTGCTTTCTCTTTTGGTACTGTCAATGCGTTCGGTATATTCAGCGTCAATTTCACGAATAAATCTCGAAGCAAAATTCCTGTTTGTTGAACCAAACAGCATTCTTTGCTGAGCGTGTGTTATATATAATTTTTCTTTTGCTCTTGTAATTGCTACATAAGCAAGGCGGCGTTCCTCTTCAATGTCCTCCGGATTTTCCATACTTCTTGTGCTAGGGAAAATACCCTCTTCCATTCCGACAATAAATACGACAGGAAATTCCAGACCCTTTGCAGAATGCATTGTCATAAGGCTTACGGTATCCGCATCTTCATCAAGCTTATCTACATCTGTATAAAGAGAAATCTCCTCAAGGAACTCAGCTAAGCTGCTCTCTTCGCCTTCCGCTTTTTGGGCAGAATACGCAGACATTGTTGATTTAAGCTCGTTGATATTTTCCATTCTGGCAGTACCCTCTTCGCCAAGGCTTTTCAAGTATACCGCATAGCCTGTTTTATCAAGTAAAACATCAAGGAATTTATCAAGAGGCATTGATTCTGAAGCATTTTTTAAATACTCAAATGTTTCAGCAATTTTAATAAGGTTTGCTGATTTCTTTGAAAGAGGTGCATAGCTTTGAGCGTTTTTCATTACTTCAATAGGTGATATGCCAAGGTCTGATGAAATTTGTTCAATCATTGATACGGTGGTATCGCCGATACTGCGTTTAGGCTCGTTAATAATTCTCTTAAACCTTAACATATCAAAGGGGTTGTTAATTACGGAAAGGTATGCAACAATGTCTTTTATTTCCTTTCTGTCATAAAAACGAAGACCACCAATAACTGTATATGGTATACCATTTTGAGTAAAATTACGTTCAAGGCTGTTAGACTGCGCATTCATCCTATACAGCACAGCAAAATCTTTATAATTCTTTCCTAACTTTTTACCCTCAATAATTTTGCTTACAACAAATCTTGATTCTGCAGCCTCATCACATGCCTTAAATATAACAACCTTCTCACCTTCGCCGGCATCTGTCCAAAGAGCCTTAGCCTTACGCTCAATATTGTTTCTAATGACAGAGTTTGCAGCATTTAAAATGTTTTGTGTTGAGCGATAATTCTGTTCAAGTCTTATTACTTCTGCATTTTCAAACTGTTTTTCAAATGAAAGAATATTTTCAATGGTTGCTCCTCGGAATTTGTAGATAGACTGGTCATCATCGCCGACAACACAAATGTTGTTATGTGAAGCTGAAAGCAGGGATACAAGTCTGTACTGTGCTTCATTTGTATCCTGATACTCGTCAACCATAATGTATTTATATTTGTTCTGGTAATATTTAAGGACATCAGGTTCTTTTTCAAAAAGCTCAACGGTTAGTCTTATTATATCATCAAAATCAACTGCATTTGCAGATTTAAGTTTAGCCTGATATAAGCTGTAAAGCTTTGAAACAGTGATTTTTCTGTAATCTCCATCAGCGTTTGCTTCAAAAACCTCTGGTGTAATAAGTTTGTCTTTAGCTCCGGAAATAATGCTCAAAACAGTTTTCGGAGGGAAATTCTTATCCGAAATATCAAGCTCTTCAAGACAAGCCTTTATTACACGCTGGCTATCATCACTGTCATAGATTGTAAAATTCGAGGCATATCCTATTTTGTCAATTTCTCTTCTTAATATTCTTACGCAAGCTGAATGAAATGTAGCGGCGGTAATATCTTTTGCCGTATCTTCTCCAAGCATAGCCGAAAGTCTTTCTTTAAGTTCTCCGGCAGCTTTATTTGTAAATGTTATAGCAAGAATATTCCACGGTCTCACCGCATAAACAGCAATATAATCTTTCAACAAAGACACATCAGCGTCATCTTTTGAACCATTATATGATTTTAAAAAGCTGATCATTTCTTCAGAAATATCTGCAGGACAAGCTTTGCTGTTATATGCGTCACCAAAGTTCACCATGTTTGCTATTCTGTTGACAAGAACGGAAGTTTTTCCGCTTCCTGCGCCGGCAAGAATAAGTAACGGACCGTTCACGGTAAAAACAGCTTTTTTCTGCATATCATTAAGTTTTCCAAAATAGAGATTAAGTGCGGATTTTTTTGCTTTTATGAATTCTTCGTTTGTATTCATCATTTAAGCTCCCTGTTTGAAGAAAATATATTTTGATATTATTATATCACGTTTTAATATTCATAGGAAGTACCTGCATAACTTTTAACATTTTTATAATATTTGAATAGTTTTAAATTATTTGTCAAAACTTTTGATAACAGGAAAAGATGTTTCTGACAAAAGCAGCCTTTATATATTATAATAACCTACTTATTTACAAATTCATATTTACTTTAAAAAAATAATACGGTATAATTATTGTGATTGGAGATGAGTGCATAGATGAAAATTGATTTTAACAGAAAATATACAACAATATCGGTATACAGCATAATTACTTTTGCCATATGTCTGCTTATGGTAATGATTGCTGTGCGCTTCAGCACGTTAACAGGATACATAAAAAGAGCGTTTGAAATTCTTGCACCAATAACATGGGGACTGGTTATTGCTTATATTCTCAATCCTGTAATGGTAACAATTGAAAAACCAATTAAAAAGCTTACTGGAAAGCATAAGCCTCATCCTCGTCTTGACAGATTCATCAGTATTACAATTACATTTATTATTACAATAGCTGCACTCAGTGCATTGATAGCAATTATTATTCCTCAGGTGCTGAGCAGCGTTATGATGATTTTTAATAATTTTAATGAATACTTTACAAATCTAGAAAATTGGGTTAATAAGCTTCTTGCCGACTATCCGCAGATAAATCAAATATTCGATGAGCAGTTTAATACTATTCAGACCAAGCTTATGGAGGTTGTTGATAATATTATTCCTAAAATCGGCGATTTTGCTATAAAGCTTAGGGACAGTGCAATTGATTTTATTCTTGGTTTAAAGGATTTTATAATAGGCTTTATTGTTGCAATATATGTGCTTTCAAGCAAAGAAAAATTTATTGCCCAATCAAAAAAGGTATCATATGCGATATTTCCTAAAAATTTCAGCAGAAGCTTTCTGAATATATGCGGAAGAACTAACAGTACGCTTAATGGTTTTATTTCCGGTAAAATACTTGATTCAATTATAATTGGATTACTTTGCTTTATTGTAATCAGAATTATGGGAATTAACTTTCCGGTGCTTATAAGCGTTATTGTGGGAGTAACAAACGTTATACCTTTTTTTGGTCCTATTTTTGGTGCGATTCCATGTGCACTTCTTCTTCTTATGACATCACCCAAGCAGGTAATACCGTTTATTATTTTTATTATAATTCTTCAGCAGTTTGACGGTAATGTTTTGGGACCAAAAATACTTGGCGAAACCACAGGACTTCCTGCATTCTGGGTGCTTTTTTCCATTTTGATAGGGGGAGGTTTATTTGGTTTTGCGGGTATGATTCTTGGTGTTCCTGTTTTTGCAGTACTTTATACTCTTGTTGGAGAGCTTACTAATTACTTGCTATTAAGAAAAGAGCTTTCTGTAAATACTGATGATTATCAGCCAGCTCAAAAAACAGATGGGTTTATAAGGCATAAAAATAAGCAGCCTCAGAGTAATTTGTTTGGATTTAATCTTGTTCCGAAAAAAACAGAGCAGAAACCAGAAAGTTCCGATAATCAGGATAAGCAACAAGATATAAAGCAATAAAAGCAAATAAAAGCGGTTTATGAGAAATTACATCCCATAAACCGCTTTTCCATTTTACTTAGCCGATAATTTAATTAGCGGCTCAAATATCCTTTTCTGATGGGTTATGAGTTAAGACCCTGCTTATAAGCATTAATCATTTTCTTAACCATCTGGCCTCCTACAGAACCAACTTCTCTTGCTGTAAGGTCACCGTTATAACCATTTTTAAGGTTTACGCCAACTTCATTGGCAGCTTCCATCTTAAATCTTTCAAGAGTATCTCTACCCTGTTGTGATACCATATCTTTCATTTTTCAAAACTCCTTTATATTATACGGAAAGTTTCTTGGCTTAATGCAAAACATCTTTTTAAGAGGTTTGCATTAATATTATGTGAATAAGTGTGCTTATTATTAAAGGTAATTTATTTCATTGATAGCAAAATTTTAAATAAGATTTTCATAAATTGAATATGCGTCTATTTTTCCGTATCCCCATATTTTATTAGGATATTCCATGTTAGGAGAACGGTCAGCTCCTCTTATAAGAAGCTTTTTTACATCAAATCCACTTATAGTCGGAAAATTTCCTTTTACAATAGCCCATTCAAAAACCATAGCAACAATTCCTGCAGCAATTGCAGTAGCAGCACCTGTTCCTGTTGTGTAACCATAAAGATTATTTACAAGCGGACATCTGATGTTAACTCCGGGTGCGGCTAAGGTTGGCTTAACAAAATTAATTCTTGAATAACCTCTGCTTGCTTTTGGATAAATTGTTTCGTCAGAGGGGTTGTATGCGGTAATGGTCATGGTGTCTATTCCGTTTCCCGGCGACGTGACGGTAGTGTCCGGAGATGAATTAAGCAGATATGTATTGTCAGAAATAAGATCGCCGGATGGAAGCCATACGTGAAATTCTGATTGTGTACTTTCAATATTGTGAAGTCCGAATTTCCAGATGCCACCTTCCGGGTTTTGAAATCTGATTATGATAACCTGATCACCGGTTTCGGTTTCAACCAAAAAATTATTTACCCATATTACAGAACCACTTGACGGAGTAAATACTCTACAGCCATTAAGAGAGGTAGGTATTGGCTGATAATATTGTCCTCCCGGAGTAGTAATATCAATAGAATAGCTGCTTGGAGCCTTTTCCCATATCTCCATAGAAAAGCCTTTGTCCCTACTGCTAACATTCAGCTCAAAATATTTAATCCTTTGAATTGTACTTATTTTGTCAAAAACATGTCGTCTTGCTGCTCCTTCATTTCCGCATGAATTTACCACCTGCACACCGGGTACAAGAGTTAATCTTGACAGATAACTGCTTAGTGCACCAAGGCCGTCATGTCCTCCCTGAGATGAGCCTATTGTAACACATATTGATATAGGACGGTTAAGTTTTGCAGCAACTGCTTTTACATATTTTACACCGAGCATTATATCGGTTTCCTGGTAACATATTTTATCCGGACCAATCATATACATACGTCTGTTCAATATTTTTGCCTGTTTCATTTTAACGATGACAAGCTCTGCCTTTGGAACCACACCGCTGAAGCCCGCAGCAATATTTTCGTTTCCTGCAACAATACCGGCAATCATTGTTCCATGACCTATTTCATCTTTGGATGGAACAATAAAAAGAGGATC
>ENA-UOYA01000536-UOYA01000536.1-activated-sludge-metagenome-genome-assembly--contig:-NODE-536-length-47902-cov-7.410433_pt1 | contig 47902 bp, 52 predicted proteins | sample MGYA00238163_ERZ764804 | MGnify/ENA primary metagenome ERZ764804 (study PRJEB28919, sample SAMN05720223) | activated sludge metagenome | isolation source: Anaerobic digester | place: Hong Kong...
CGCAAGGATGCGATTATCCCAAATAAGCGTTGCGTCATAGAGCCGACGGCTCTCTCTCACCAGTAGCAGGAGAAAGATAAGACTGATAGCTCCAAAGACGAAAACCGCTTCTAACATGAATGCCATGCCGAGCCACACCGCCAAACAAATACCGGCTGCGAACAACAAGGCATATCCATTGCGCCGTTTGCGGATTGATTTCATTTGCACCATCCCTCCTTCATCATATAGTTTAGCGAAGTATGCCTGAAAAAACATCATTCTAAAGGATGATTTTACGAAAAAAAGCCTCTCACCCAAAAGGGTGAGAGGTTGATTAAACCCAGTATTTATGCGGTTTTATGATTCATCCAACCGTTTGGTTTTTCAGCAAGATGCTGATAAGCTCCGCACGGCTTGAAACATCGTATTTTGAAAAAATACTTCTTGCGTGTGTTTTAACGGTATTCTCACTGATGAACAAAGCCCCGGCAATCTCACGGTTGGATTTGCCGGAAAGGATGAGCTGCAATACCTCCTGTTCCCGGACAGTCAGCGGGTCAAGAGTTTTGACCTGCCGTACAATATCCGTTTGCTGTGACTGGCTCATATTTTCATAAGCGGCAAGGTAGGCATGGCTTTTCAGCAGTAAAACAAGCTGATGGTTCAGCGGCGGTAGCATAACCAATGTAACGCACACCACCGTCAGGGCAATCACCGCCACCTCCGCACCGGGAAGCCCCATGGATGTCACAGCCATCCCCAGGACGCCTCCGCAAAGGACGCCGAATACATTGGCGGAAAGACCGATGCCAAAGGTTTGTGCCGGGTTATCGCTATAATCCAGCATTTCTCCGAGGATGCTCCACCAAAACAGGTCGAAAATACCGCAGGCGCCGAGCATCAGCGTATCCACAGTCAGATAGTCGGAGGTATTTCTCCCCAGCAGCATAAAGCTGATGAACGCTCCTATAATCATTGCCATCCCGATATACAAAATTCTGGAACGCTTTGCTTTCATAGGCAGGTTGCGCATAATGGCGAGCGCCACGATATAAGGCGCGGCCCAATACCAGCTCACCAGCCCTGTCAGATGCTCAAAAGCGGGGTTGATGACCTGATACATCAGTCCGGAATTAATTGTAATGATAAAGACAAAAAGACACAGCAATATTATCTGGTTTTTAATGCCGCCATGCGTCTTGTTTTTAAATGTTTTGTTCTGCACATTCTCCTGCTCCAACGGCAGGATCAAAATGAAGACCATACCGATTACAAGGCAAAGCACAGAGAGGCCAAGCCCGATAAAGGTTGACCTGTTCATGGCCACCACGTTGACTGCAATCATCAGCAAATTGGAATAAATCAGAACGTCGGCACAGGATTTAATGCGCTCGTTCTTGGGAGTAAAGGCCCTGAGAAAAAATCCCCATGCCGCCACCGCGCAGCCGCTAAAGTATCCGCTGACAATCAGTCCACTCAACCATAGAGAAGTAGGCGCAAAAAAGAAGGGGACGGTGGCAACAAGGCATACGCCCATGCCGCCGAGCATTATGCTTTTGGCTGCCGCCCGGGATCTGACGAACAGACCGCAGGTGAGAAGCCCCATAAAATGCGCGATAATTGCAGCCAGGATGTAACGGTCGGCGTCTGCTCCACGCAGATCCAGCAGGCTATACAGCACCTGTCCCTCAAACTGGAAGGACAGAATATAGGCAAAGAGAAATGAAAATCCGGCAACAGAAAGCCTGCGGGCATTTAAAGCCTTAAATCTGTTCATTTTATAACCTCCTCTCTTTTTCTATCGCCTAAATTGTGGCCCTAATTCTTCTAAATAACTCATTCACATTCGCCCGACATTTTGAGATAGTGCGATTTTTGGCTCATCGCTTCAAAAATCACCTCGAACACATCTTTATAAGCCGGTATGTCATGGTCGGGCGCGTAATTGATGCCGTCGCCGGCATCGAATTTTTCGTCATAGATGAAGCGGAGTATTTCATCAGCTATCCTCTGTTTTTTGTTGTCCCCGCCGATGTGGGTTTTCACCCGCCCTCGCAAATCCTCGATGCTGTAACTACAGAGTTGAAGAAAATAGTATTCGACAATTCTTTGAATTACACTGAGAAGCGTTGCCGGAAGTCGCGCGTCCCTGTATTCGCACCATAAAGCATCATATGAGTTTTTAACAGGTGACACGTTTTCTACGCCGCTTTCGTTCGTGACGCATTCCATTTCACTGATTCTAACGGTAGAAACATTATCATCCGATTTCTTGACAAAGAAAAATGATGATTTCTTAACGATGTCGTCTCTGCTCGTTTCGTATTTATGGGATATTTCTTTATGGAAATACGGATTGTGCGTCAAGATAAAAATCTGCCTAATGTTGAATTGACCGCCGTCTAAGAAGCAGTCCTCAACCAATTTACGGACGAGCGAACTGACGACAAAAAGAACGCCACTGTCCATACTTGAAACGGGGTCGTCAATGACTACGATTTTTCCCTTAACGAGGTCTTCTTTGCGCCACGCCCCCTGAACATAAAAGTAAAAATATAAAAACGCTATGAAGTTCTTCTCACCTTCGCTTAGACCTTTGGCGACCTCGCCATCCTCGCGGACAACTTCATATTTATCAGGAACTCTCGCGTGGGGGCGTAGTTGAAATCCTCTGAACCCTGTCTTTTGGAGCAGCACATTGATTTTGTCAACTGTGGACGCCGTGCCACCCATTTTGTCTGACAATTCTCGAATTTTATTTTTGAGGACATCAAGCGAACCATTAAGCCTTTTTATAGTGGTTGCTTTTTGAAAGCTGTCAGCTGCTAACTTTTTGTCCTCAGCGTCATACGCAGCTCTATCTCCGCTCGTTTCGAAGGCCAACAGTTCCCACGCTTCATTGATACAATCTTCGCAGGTTTTGCCTTTGGCATCGAAGATTTTGTTGTTGGCTTCAAACAGCTTATTTGTTTCGGCGAGAAGCTCATTTACTCGTTCGACAAATTCGCTTATGCTGTTGAGTCCGACTACTTCCGAGGGCTTTTCAATTTTCGCAGCGATTTTTTGATTGTTCATCTGTACTGTGTTTTCGATCAATTTTAACTGTTCGCCATATGCTTTCCAATCGCCGAATCCTGTCTGTGGAATTAACTCGATGTACCGTCTTAACGGTTCGATAAATGTGGCAGTCATATACTCGGCATATTTACGCCCAAATTCTACGAGGCGGGCGCAATCTTGAGAATATTTTTCGTCAAAGCAGGCGAGGAATTGTTCCTCAAAGTCGGTGGGTAGTTCTCGCGAACAATATGGACAGCAACCCTCTGCGTTATCGGAATAGTGTGCGTGGCCAGTATTAACCCAATCCATCGCATTCAAGTTCTGCCAAAATCGGCTATAAGCGTTATCGGCGGTGCTGATTATCGCTTGTCCGAGAAGTGAATATGTTTCTGCACTCTCAAGCTTTGTCAAATCCAATAATTTTAGTGGGGCGGCATCATATCGTGTGGCATTCGGGTCGGTTGCAGCTTCGTAACGGGATTTTATATCGTTAAAATCACGCTCGACGGGAGCAGTGCTGCATACTCTCTGAACACATCGAGTCGTTGAACTTAAATCGCCTTTGCCCCCGAAAACCTTTTTGTACCTTGCTGCAGCTTTCCAAATTGCGGCATCAAGGCTGGCTTTCAATTTATTTCGCTTCGTTTGGATTGCACCCGCCTCATCGTTTGCTGTTTGGAGTTGCCCCTTTAGCTGTTCCTGTTCTTTTTGCTTTCCCTCAATTTCCTGTTGCTTATCAGAAGCCTCTTTACTGAGCATTACCACTCCGGGCATAATATCGAATTTAAGTTCCTCATCAATAAAGTCTCGATTAAAAACGACAGTAGCAAATTCATCAGCTTGCGCAGCGTTGCTAAACGTCAACCCCTGCCCATTCCGTATCATCCGTGAAATGGTCGTTTTGCCGCTACCGTTGTTTCCGTAGAAGAAATTAATCCACGACGGCTCAATTTCCCGCTCTGGGCTATTTTGGAATGTAGCCTCTGAAACAATTATTTTTTCAATTGCTGATTTATATTTGCTCATCTGGCTGCCTCCTTAATCCGACCACTTCTTGAAGTTTTCGGCTTGTTCAAGTACCCGTTCGAATACTTCCTCATCCCATTCTGGCGGATAACCGTTTTTATAGAGTAACACGGTCAAATCCATGTTGAGCTGGTTTTTTATATCATCGCGGGTCGACCAATCGGCAAACTGTGCTTTGTCGTCAACCAGTATCTTTATTTCCTTTGCGAGGACAAGGCATTTTTCATCGGCATATGGGAAACCGTTGTCATCGCGCACTTTTACGAGGATGTCATAAAACGCCTTTTCTTCATAGGTGATACCCAACGCCTCAAATGAAGTTTTGTCGGTTTGGAGGTCTTTGAATATTTTTATCAGTTCATCCGATAGTCCATTGATAAATTCCGCGACTACCTCGCTCGTGAAAACGAGTTTATCTCTGTCGTTATAGCTATCCACAACGGCTTTCAACCGTTTGTCAAATTCTATTGCTTTTACCTTGTTTACATGGCTGTAGCCCGATATTGTTTTCCGTAGCAATTTCAAAAGGGCATTGAATTTTGAAATAGGCAGATTGATTTCATCAAGCTGCTTCATAAAATCTTCGCTGAACAAGTCTTCGGGTTTACCCGCATTAACGATGTTTTCGATACCCGTGCAGGAGATAGCTTCCTGTACCATCTTTTCGACCACGCGGTTCATTACTTCAGCGTCCGGCGCATCGCCTTTCGTCTGTTTATAAATAATAGAACGGATGGCAAGGTAAAACTGGGCCTTTGCCGTTTCAACGTCTGTCAGTTCACCGGACGGAAAGCAAATCTCATACGCCGCTTTCATTTTGCGGGAAAGGCTCATGAAACGGCTTTCCATTTCCTTGCTGATTTGCACATACTCTGCGGCGGCATCTAAACACATCAAGCGTTCCAATGGTTCGCCGGTGTGGAACTTTGTAGCATCAAAATCGTGGAGTAATTCATCCAGTAATTTCAAATGGTTACGGAATACGGCAAGGGAAATCTTAATCTCATCAATCGGGCTTTCCAGAGGACTTCCATATTTCTTTACAGCTTCAAGCATATCTTGCTTGATTCCGATATAGTCAACCACCAGTCCCATATCTTTGCCGTCAAACACACGGTTAACACGGGATATGGTTTGAATCAAAGTGTGTTTTTGTAGTGGCTTGTCTATATACATAACGGCTAACGACGGAACGTCAAAGCCGGTAATCCACATATCAACCACTATTGCAATTTTGAAGTTGGAGTTATTATTTTTAAATTGTCTATCAAGCATCTGCCTGTAGTCTTTTGTGCCGCATAGGTCAAACAACTCTTGTTCGTCGTTTTCGCCTTGGGTAGCCACAAGTTTAATTTTGGAAAGAGGCACGAGTTTTTCCAATTCTGCTTTTGTAAGCGCCGCTTCATTTTCGGTTCTAATCGGCTTATCCCAATCAGGACGAAGTGATATAACCGCCTTTAACAAGCGAAAAGCAAGCGTTCTGTCAGCACATACAATCATCGCCTTTTGGACGATTTTAGGCTTTTGTGCCGTCAACGCTTCGTAGTGGGTGACGATGTCTAACGCCAGTTTCTTTATCCTTTCCGGGTGACCGAGGACTTGACGCATCTGACTCATGGCTTTTTTACTCTCCTCGACTTGTTCGGGGTTAGAGCCTTCATCAGTGCATTTGTCGTAGTATTTTTGTATTTCCCGGGCTTGTTCATCGGAGAGAATAACTCTCGCCAAGCGCGGCTCATAAGCGATACGGACGGTGATTCCGTCGTCGCTTGATTCTTTCATTGTGTAGCTGTCCACGACTTCACCGAACACGGCTATGGTCTCGTCAATCGGTGTTCCCGTAAAACCGCAATAAGTGGCTTGGGGGAAACTGTCGCGTAGATATTTGGCGAACCCGAAAGTAGTAAAAACGCCTTTATCGGTTCTCTTTAATTTCGAGCCTACGCCGGTTTGTGTTCTGTGTGCTTCGTCAGAAATACAAATGATGTTTTCTCGGTTGGAAAGTAATCCTGTAGATTCGCAAAATTTTTGAATCGTCGTCAGGAACACGCCGCCGCTTTCCGCTCCTGTCACACTATAGTCAGCAGGCTCCTCCGCAACCCTTGCGAACTCGGATATTTCTACCCCTAACGCTTTTTGCAAGTCACTTCGGCTTTCGATGCTCCGCACGTTATTTTCATGCAGATACCGTTTTGACGAGACGAACAACTCCGAGGTCTGTCTATCCAAATCCTCACGGTCGGTAATAATGACCATTGTCGGATTCCTAAAGGTATCCCTGTCACGCAGGGCAAGTAGGCGGGAAAGAAACAGCATCGTGTAGGTTTTACCGCAACCGGTCGCTCCGAAGTATGTTCCGCCTTTACCATCGCCATTTGGTTTTAGATGATCTTTTATGTTTTTAAACATCTTTTGTGCCGCAAAGAACTGCGGATAGCGGGCAACAATAGCGATTACCTTTGTGGCATCATCCGGGTAATAGACGAAATCCCGCAATATGGCAACGACACGTTCTTGAGAAAACGCACCTTTTATCATCGTAAGCAGGGCGGCGATGCCGTTGCTGACCTTTTCCGTTTCATTGATTTTATTCCATGCGTAGTAATATTCATACGGCGTAAAAACACTGCCCATTTTCGTGTTTGCACCGTCACTTATGACAGACAAAAAGCAATATTTCATCAGTTTAGGGATGTCGCGGCAATAGCGGATTGTTATCTGCTCCCAAGCATCGTAGATGGTCGTGTTTTCTTTGATGGCGGATTTGAACTCAAAAACCGCCACAGGAATGCCGTTTATAAACAACAACAAATCCGGGCGACGCAAGCGGTCACCTTGCACCGAAAACTGGTTGACCACTTTGAACACATTTTTGTCTGGCTCTTCAAAATTTATATAGTTGATATGTAGGGCAATTTTACCGGGGTCATCACGCACTAAATCAAATCCCTCGTTCACCAAAAGAAACGTCTCACGGTTACCGATGTATAGCGGTGCGGACGGTATGTTTTCAAGTCGACTGATGACTTTTTTCGTTTCAGCCGCTGTGAGGTCTGGATAGTGGTTAGCAAGGTAAGCTTGCAAATCGTCCTTCAACAATATTTCATCAAAGCCACGGTGTATGGTTTCACCGTGGACATACTTGTAGTCCTGTTCTTGAAACAGGCTGATGATAGCTTCTTCGAGCTGTGCTTCTGTAAACTGCCCCCGTATAAAATTCAAATCCACGGTTTCCCCCTCCAATTCTACGCGCTCGCTTCTTCAAGCGAACCTTTTATCAGTATCGGGCAGATGTCTTTTATCTGTGCCTTCATCTTTTCGTTTATTTCCCGCCTTGTGAGATAGGCGTTGTATATGTTTACAATGGACTGTTGAACTTTAATGTCGGGGATAGGGATTTTTACTTCTATTAAATCGCTCCAAGTAAAAGTTTCTCTTGCTGAACCCCATGAGTGATAACGAGCGTAGCGGTCAAATTCTGTGCGATTGAAAAACATCGCTAAATATTCTGGGAACAAGTACGTTTCATCACAAGAAAAAACCTCGTTTACAGACGAAACAACAATATCATCAGACGTGTTATTGAATGCGTATGCGAATACCTTTTCGTTGTGAGTGGTTTGAACAAAGCCTATTTGTCGTGGCTTAACAACCTTATAGTTCGACAACTCATTTGTGTTTACTTTTGAAGTAGGAATACGAAATTGTTTGTAAACGCTAATGCCCATGACATTTTTTATGGAGTTATCGCTATTTCGCACATCATGACGCTCTATATACTCCCCAATTGCTGTGTACGGCATTTCCCTCCGAAGTCGCTCAACATAGGCATCGCAGGTCAGCTTCAAATCCTCCAGACCGCTTTCATAGGCACGTTGGTTGGCAAGCATGGCATTGTAGACAGCGACAACTTTTTCTTGCACCGGCAATGGCGGCAGATCTATAGAAATATCGCACATATCGTCCCACGAAAACGCTTCGCGCGCCGAACCCCAAGAATTGAACCGAGCATAGCGGTCGAATTCCGGGCGATTGAAATACATATAAAGATAGTCGGAGTTAAGGTTTGCTGTATCGGAAACACGAAAAACCACCGATATAGAGGACACGAGAAAAGTCTCCTCCGTAGTATTATAGCCAAGTGACATCTTTTCGCCGCGCCGCGATGTGTCTGGGACATAAGCAAAATGACGAGGCGGCAATAGCTTATATGAAGTCATGCTTACACCGTCTAAGTTCGCTTTCGTCTCAATAATCTGTTTGGCAGTAGAAAGTCCGACGACAGCAGTGCGATCATAAACGCCTTCGGAATTACGGTGTTCAGACGGTTCGATGTATAAACCGAGTTTAGTCAATCCCATATCCGATCCCCCTAAATGCTTCTTCAAGCATCGCTTGTGATTTCTTCTCAGCTTTTAATACCTCGCGCATCTCGCCTTGAATTCGTGCCATTTCGGAAGCGTAGTCGATTCCCAAGTCATGGTCAATGAACTCGATGTATTTACTCGGCGCAAGAGAATATCTTTGCGCTGCGATTTCAGCTTTGGTCGCCGAGCGGCAGAGTTCCGGTACCGCTTCAAAGTTCTCGTTTGTTTGCCAGTCGGTGTATATCTTTTTAATAGCGTCAATCTGTTCATCGGAAAATTGAATATATTTCTTTTCGTATATATTTTCATTCCAACGGCGTAGGTCAACAAAAAGAACCTCATCTTGTCGGTTACGAAGCTGTCGCCCGTTCAATGAGCGGGCTTTTTTGTTGTTGTTCAAAATCCAAAGCGTAACTGAAATATCCGTGGAATAGAACATCTCACGGGGCAGAACGATAATCGCTTCTACTTTGTCGTTCTCGATCAACTCACGGCGGATGTCACCCTCCACGCCATCGGCGTTCAATGCTCCGTTAGCAAGAAGGAAACCAGCGATGCCGTTTGTTACATCCAGTTTCGAGAGCATATGTAAAATCCACGCATAGTTAGCATTGGAAACGGGTGGAGTTGTGTAGCCGTCCCAGCGCGGATCGCCGTTCAGCTTGTCCTGTGTCACGCCCTGGGCATTCAATTTCAAATTAAACGGAGGATTCGCCATGATGAAATCAACTTTTTTGTCCTTATGCAAATCCTCGGCAAAGGTAGATTCATTGCGTTCGCCAAGATTATGGGCAATGCCGCGAATGGCGAGGTTCATTTTGGCAAGCCGCCAAGTGTCGGGAATACGCTCCTGCCCGACTATGGATATTTTTGAGCGGTTACCGTTATGCCGCTCCACAAATTTAATGGAAGAAACAAACATCCCAGCAGAACCGCAGCAGGGATCGTACACAACACCTTCATATGGCTCGATGAGTTCGGCAATGAGTTGAACGATGCTCGAAGGAGTATAGTATTCGCCTTTTTCGTTGCTCGTGCCGGAGTCAATGGCAAAGACCTGCAGGAAATATTCATACACCCGTCCGATTAAATCGCGGTCATGAAAACGCTTCTCATCGATTTTGTTGACCTCGTCGATAAGCATTTTTACTTGTTCGGGACGTGTGCCGAGGGTGGCGTAGAAGTTTTGCGGCAGAGTGCCTTTCAAAGGCGGATTGCCGTCCTCTATATCTTTCATCGCTTTGTCGATGATAACAGCAATGTCGTCTGCGCTTGCGTTCGTTACGATGTGATTCCAGCGAGAAGTCTCGTTCAAGTAAAACACATTTTCGGATAGATAAAAGGACTTCTTCTCCAAAAAAGCCGGAACATCGCCGTATTGTTCGGTTATTTCCTTACGGCGCTTATCGAACTTATCACCCGCAAATTTTAAGAACACCAAGCCCATAACGGCATCGCGGTTCTTGTCATTGCCGCCAACCGTCCCACGTAGAGCATTGCGGCAATTCCACATTATAGATTCGAGCGATTGCTCGGTCGTTACTGCTTTCTTAGCCATATTGTTTGACTCCTTAGGTTCTATATTTTATTCAGAAATCTTCCCTTCGCGTACCCATTCATCGACCTCGGAAAGTTTGAATTTGTACTGTTTTCCGGCACGGCTGAAAGGAATAGTACCTTTGCGTATCCATGCACGGATTGTATCGTGGCTCACGCTCAAATGCGTTGCTACATCTTCAAGATTCACCCATTTTTCAGGAACTGTATTGCCGACTTCGTTGCTCATTGGAATCCTCCACTCATACTTTTTTAGAATATAGTGTTAATGGTTAGTATCCATAACTATTAAAGATAAATGCCTACACCCATCAAGGCTCTTCGCAAATCCAACCGTTTAATTAACCATGCTGTTTCATCTAATACATCCCGGCCGTCGTTGGTGTTGATCCCGAGCCTGACCGCGTTTTCGTTTAGCTGGCTTTGTAATAAAGGCTGGACAGATAGTTTTTGGAAAAACACTTTATAACACTTTCCTTGCTCGTGACAGTGCGTAACGAGACCATAAAAAAACTGCTGGCTTGCGTTGGCACATCGCCTGTAGCCCTTATTTGTATCCATAAACAAAGAAGGGAATGTCACTATCTCAGCTTTTGCCGCATCGCTTAACTTTATGAAATGTTGCGCCCGCTCCCTCGGAATAGTAAAAGAACCGGTTTGTCCCACAAAAGCCTCATCCTTAATAATGAATAAGTTGCAATAATCTGTGCTGAGTTGAATTTGTTGCTGGCCGTTTACTCCATTTACAAATATGGCGGTGCTGTTTACCGCGCCGACAGTACCAAAGAACTGGTTGCCGTTCGGAGCATTGTAAGCAGTTTGCGCCACAACAGTTTGCTCGTTAGGGTTTTGCAATTTTGATAATGCATTATTCATAGCTTCCCCCTAACTGTCAAATACATTTTCAACATTGCCGAAAAACTGGTTTTTAGCGTTAAAAACGTTCCCATTGATTATTACTTGTTGAGTTGTTGACGTTGGTTGTTCTGCGGTTTTTTCAAATACATGAGGTTCGTCCTCGATTTCAGCTTCGTTTTCATCGATGAAATCGTGGCCATTTGTTGCCGTACCTGCAGATTTATCTAAAAACGGAATAATCGTTATTGCCCGTTTTATTTCATTTCCAATATCGCTATAAAAAACCCATTCGCTGTTTGTGTCACCCTTTTTTGTGTGCCAATTGTTAAAGGTAGCTTGTCCCACGGTATTATCCTTCACATTCATTACGACATAATGCCAAACCCCAAGTGCAAAAGATGCCAGCGAAATATTGTCGATATTCAACACTTCACTTTTCGACATTTGTTTCCCATCGATTATGAAGTTTTTATCAATACTTGTATCTTTTCCGATAACTTCGAGAAACGCCTTAAAAAGCCACTCAACTTTGTCGTCACTGACAAACCGTTCTATTAACTCCGACATGGCTGAGACTACATTGTGGTATTCGCTTTTTATACGCAAATCAAAAACATCAATGTCTGACGACTCAAAAACGGCAGCAAAATATGTACCACCGTTATCTTCGCACTTTCTGTATCCTCCAACATTCTTTTTTAAAGTAGAGGGTTTTGCAGGCGGATTAAATGATGGCTTAATTATTCTAACAAGTTCGACAAGTAGTTCCGGCTGTGACAAGCCGTCGGTTTTCCCGTTTGCATTATCTCGCTTTGCGGTTCTCTGTCCTCGTGCGGCTAACAGCAATATAAAAACCGTACCTCCGCATAATCGCGGAAAATCAATTATTGACATTATTTTGCCTCCATAGAAACTTGGTAACTCTATCTACTCTATAAACTCTATCGACTTTTGACGGTCAACTTTACGCACTATTGGATTGTTCTTGTGAGGAAACAAGGACAAGCACCAAGCCCTTGTGAGAAATCACGAGGGCTTTTTTTGTTGTCTTTAGTAGCCAACAAACCGAAAGCAATCCCACCAAATCATTATAACACGCAAATCAAAAAATGTCAATCCAACGGAGGAAAAAGAGATGCCAACGCAAGAACGCGCCCGACCGCCGCCTGTGCAGTCACCACGGAATCCATTACCCCAAGGCTCGGACGAGCTACAAAAAAATCTACGGAGGAAAACAAAAATGAAAAATTACCAATCCCTGTATTACAAGAACTATTTTGCACAGAACGCAGACGGCGACTACATCCCCGTCAACCGGAAGGATTGCTTCGCCCCCGGAGAAACGCCTACACCGGACAACCCTTTTCGGCAGCGTTGGTTCTACGACCCCGAAGCGGGATACGCCGTAAGGCTTGAACGCAATCAGTGTGGCGAGGATACATACCTCATGAACTCAGCTTCCATGAAAAAGGGAGAGCGGCAACGTGTCAAACGCAGCGAAATGATTGAACTTGACTGTCCCCGATATGACGAAACCGGCGAAGAGGGCTACATCGAGCTTGAGGACGAAACCGCCGATGTTGCCAAGATTATAGAGGATGCGGAATCTCTCGCTACTCTCATCGCTGCATATAAGCGACTTGACCCATCAGACCAGTTGCTGTTTTGGCTTATGAGTACCAAAGCAAAGAAAACGGTCACCGCCGAAAAGATGGGGATGACCATCGATGGCGTGTATTACCGCGAGAAGCGGCTACGCAAAATCCTGCGTTCCGATCCCACATTAAAAGATGTTTTGAAATTTCTTGATTAAAGCACTACGGATTTCGCCCCCTCGCTGTCCTTTCGTAAGTGAGGGGGCGACCCCATCTTTCAAAATCGGAGGTAAACCGTAATGCAAACAAGCGAAAATGTCCTGTTTGCGGACAGTAGAGGCCGCGAACAAAACGAAGAACTCATCGGCGTTTTGAATGCCATTGTCATCGTGAGCAAAAGACTCGCGGGGCGACTGGCAGCACTTGAACACCGAAGAGAAGAAAAATCGAGAGGAGGAAAAATCTATGTCACCAGACAAAGCGCAGCAACTCGGCAATGACCTCGACTGCCTTGCGGCGAGTATTGCGGAAATCGCAGAAGAACTCAAGGCGATGTACGACTTTGACTACGAAAATGCTCCCGACCCCGAACCCCCGGCAGAACAACCCAAACCCCCGGCATTAGCGGAAGTTAGAGCATTCCTTGCCGACAAAAGCAGGGATGGTCACACGGAGGCGGTACGAGCGATTATCCTCCGACACGGTTCCGGCAAGCTGTCGGAAGTCGACCCCGGCGAGTATGCCGCAATCCTTGCGGAAGCGAGGGCGTTGAAATGAGCGACGGCAAAAAACACGCACTGCTGTCGCCGTCTGCAAGTCACCGCTGGATTAACTGCCCGCCGTCAGCTCGTTTGACAGAGTTTTATACCGACACCGGTTCAGGCTATGCACAAGAAGGTACGTTGGCTCACTCGGTTGGAGAGGCGAAATTAAAACACCGGTTGGGGTTAGCTAAAAAACCTTCAAAGTGCAACGACAGCGAAATGGACGTGGGAACAGACGATTATGTCACTTTTGTCATGGAGCAGATGGATGGTCTATCCGACCCGAAGGTGTTTGTGGAACAGCGGGTGGACTGCTCTCTGTACATTCCTGAGTGCTCCGGCACCTGCGACGCCCTTATCGTATCGGATGGAATTTTACAAATTTGCGATTTGAAGTATGGGAGAGGCGTGAGAGTGGCGGCCGAAGGTAACGAACAGCTTATGATTTACGCCCTTTCTGCATTGTCGATGTTTGACGGCATTTATGACATTCACACCATTCGCATGAGCATTTTCCAACCCCGGCTTTCTAACTGTTCTACATGGGAGGTCTCCCGTGATGAGCTTGAACGCTGGGCAGAAGAAACCCTGAAACCCGCAGCCCAGCTTGCGTGGGCCGGCAACGGCGACTACAAAGCGGGCGATCACTGCCAGTTTTGCAAGGCAAAAGCGGAGTGCCGTGAACGTGCCAAAGCAAATATGGAACTCGCCGCTTACGACTTCATCGAACCCTCTCTGCTTGAGAACGATGAAATCGCAGCCATCCTTGGCAAGATAGACGAACTTACCTCGTGGGCATCCGACATTAAGGATTACGCCCTGTCTGAAGCCCTTAAGGGAGTTAGGTTCGACGGCTGGAAAGTGGTCGAAGGTAGAAGCAATCGCAAGTACACAGACGAGACGGCTGCCGCAGATGCCGTCACAAAAATCGGGCTTGACCCGTATGAACACAAAATCCTCGGCATTACCGCCATGACATCCCTGCTTGGGAAGAAGCGGTTTGAGGAAACCCTCGGCGGGCTGATACACAAACCCGTAGGCAAACCGACGCTTGTTTCGGAAACGGACGGGCGCAAAGAAATTCACATTAACACGGCGGCGGATGACTTCGCCGACCCAATTGAAAATTAGGAGGATATTACAATGTCAAATACTGCAAAAAACAATCAGAACGTGGTCAATCCCACGAAAATCATCACAGGCATTTGCCGTCTCAGTTATGCCAACATCTGGCAGGCAAAATCCATTAACGGTGGCACGCCGAAGTTTTCCACCAGTGTCCTTATTCCCAAGAGCGACGCGGTGACGATATCCAGAGTGAAAAAGGCGATTCAAGCTGCCTACGAAGAGGGTGAAAGCAAGCTCAAGGGCAACGGGAAATCTGTACCGCCTTTGGCTACATTAAAAACACCGATGCGTGACGGCGACGTCGAAAGACCCGATGACCCCGCGTATGAAGGTCACTGGTTCGTGAACGCCAACAGCGGCACTGCGCCGGGCGTGGTGGATATAAATCGCCAGCCCATCATCGATACCAGCGAAATCTACTCCGGCGTGTACGCTCGTGTGTCCCTTTCATTCTACGCCTTCAACAGCAACGGAAATAAGGGTATCGCTTGCGGACTCCAGAATATCCAAAAGGTGCGCGACGGCGAATCCCTCGGCGGCAGGACAAAGGCCGAAGATGACTTCAACGACGGCTACCAGTCTAATGCCGACGACGACTTCCTAGGTTAAAGGAGGGCTGACACCATGACAAACATCCAGTCAATGATGCTTGCGGTCTGCTTCAGTGCCGTGGTAGGAACTCTTATCGGTAACATTTTAGCCATCGTAAAGTTTTCGATAGATGAGCGCAGAGAAAAAAAGCGTCTCCGCAAGGAAAACGAAAACAAGCAGTAACATAACGGGCGGCGGAGGGAGACAGCCTTTCTCCGCCGCTTTTCTTATGGAGGAAACAAAGATGAGTAAAATAAAGCAACTGTCCTGTGACATAGAAACGTTCAGCAGCGTTGACCTCAAAAAATCAGGTGTATATAAATACGCAGAATCGCCTGATTTTGAGATTTTATTATTCGGCTATTCCGTTGACGGCGGCGAGGTGCGGGTCATTGACTTCACGGCGGGCGAAACACTCCCACGCGAAATCATCGACGCTTTGACGGATGACAATGTGCAAAAATGGGCGTTCAACGCAAACTTCGAGCGGATATGCTTGTCCCGCTATTTATCAGATATGGGCATCAGCCTTGACCCCTTCGCCGATAACCACCACTCAGCTGACATCCTCGGTTTAGCAAGATACCTAAATCCTGAGTCGTGGAGCTGTTCGATGATCTGGTCGGCTTATATGGGCTTACCGCTTTCCCTTGAAGGTGCGGGCGCGGTTTTGGGGCTTGAAAAACAGAAACTGACGGAAGGTAAAGACCTTATTCGATATTTTTGTAAGCCGTGTAATCCCACCGCCACCAATGGTCAGCGTATCCGCAACCTCCCCGAACACGCCCCCGATAAGTGGGAAGCGTTCAGAGTGTACAACATCCGTGACGTGGAAACGGAAATGTCCATACAGGTAAAACTCGCCAAGTTTCCCGTGCCGGATGAGGTTTGGGACGAATACGCCCTCGACCAAGAAATAAACGACCGTGGCGTTCAGCTTGATATGACACTGGTTAAAAACGCCATCACCGCCGATGCGGTCAGCCGAGCTGAGTTGTTGCAAAAAATGCAAGAACTCACCCAGCTTGATAACCCCAACAGCGTAGCGCAGATGAAACAGTGGTTGGCGGACAATGGGATGGAAACCGACACACTTGGCAAAAAAGTGGTCGCTGAGCTGCTCAAGGATGCACCGCCACTTCTTGGCGATGTGCTATCCCTGCGGCAATCGCTGGCAAAATCCTCCGTCAAGAAATACACGGCTATGGAAAACGCCGTCTGCGCTGATAGTCGGGCAAGGGGGATGTTTCAATTTTATGGCGCAAACCGCACCGGGCGGTGGGCTGGGCGGCTCATACAAATGCAAAACCTCCCGCAGAACCATCTGCCCGATATTGAACAGGCGCGGGCTTTGGTGCGGTCAGGCAATTTCGCCGCTTTGGAACTGCTCTATGATTCCGTGCCGGAGGTGTTGTCGGAGCTTATCCGAACGGCGTTTATTCCAAAGGATGGCAATAAGCTCATCATCGCTGACTTCTCGGCGATAGAAGCCCGTGTCATTGCATGGTTCGCCAGGGAAAGTTGGCGCAACGAGGTGTTCGCCGGACACGGCAGGATTTACGAAGCCTCGGCAAGTCAGATGTTCGGTGTTCCCATTGAAGATATCACCAAAGGATGCCCGCTTCGGCAAAAAGGTAAAATTGCTGAACTCGCACTCGGCTACGGCGGCTCGGTTGGTGCATTGAAAGCCATGGGTGCGCTGGATATGGGGCTTACGGAAGACGAATTGCAACCGCTGGTCAATGCGTGGCGGTCGGCGAATCCGAATATCGTCCGCTTTTGGTGGGCTGTTGACCGTGCCGCTATGACAGCGGTCAAGGATAGAACGGTTACCGAAACCCACGGCATCCGTTTTTCCTATCAGAGCGGGATGTTATTTATAACGCTGCCATCGGGCAGACGGCTTGCTTATGTTAAGCCTCGCATCGGCGAGAATCAATTCGGCTCACCCTGTGTTACTTACGAGGGTGTGGGTGGCACAAAGAAATGGGAGCGGCTCGATACTTACGGCCCCAAACTCGTGGAAAATGTTGTGCAAGCAACCAGCCGTGATATTCTCAGCTACGCTATGCGGACGCTCCAGCATTGTGCCATTGTAATGCACGTCCATGACGAAATCGTCATCGAAGCCGACCGCCGCTTATCCACCGAGGTTTTATGCCAGCAAATGAGCCAGACACCACCTTGGGCAACGGGGCTTTTGCTCCGTGCCGACGGTTTTGAAACGGATTTTTATAAAAAAGATTAAAACCACTACGGAAAACCGCTTCTCACTGTCCTTTCGTAAGTGAGGGCGGTTTTCGCTTATCAAATTAACGGAGGTTTCAGATATGTTCTATGTAAAAACAAGTTTTGGCTACGCAGACGTAGTCACGGAAATCCACTGCGACAACGTGTTCACCCGTTGCCCGGAGTGTGGCAGTGAGTTGAATGTCGACCTTGCGGAGGTCTTTTCGGACGGCGATGCGGATTTGGAGTCCACTTCCATCATCTGCTCTGTGTGTACAAAAAAGCGTATGGCAAATAAAACGGCGCAAAGGAGACAGTGATGGATTATAAAAACTCAGAAGGCTATGCCGACCCGACCGCTTACGATGCGTTGACCATCATAGAAAAGGAAGAACGTGCGCTTCGGGCGTTTCGCCCCATCGTATATATCTGCTCGCCCTATGCCGGGGATGCAGAAAGCAATATAAAGGCGGCGCAAAAATACAGTCGTTTTGCGGTAAGCAAGGGTTATATCCCAATCGCACCGCATCTTTTGTTTCCACAATTTATGAATGACGCCAATCCCACAGAGCGAAAGCTGGGTTTGTTCTTCGGAAACGCTTTGATGAGCAAATGCTCCGAGGTATGGGTATTCGGCGAACGCATCTCTGCCGGTATGGAATCAGAAATCAAGCGTGCCCGTTGGAAAAATTACCGATTACGTTATTTTAGCGAAAGCTGTGAGGAGGTGCCTCATGTCTAACGCGTGGCAGTTCAAGCCCGGAAATCCGGAGTACGAAAAATACATCCACAGCTCGCATTGGAGGCATACCGCCGATAAGCGGCTTGAAGTGGATGGGCATATCTGCTGCGTCTGCGGCGGCAAAGCTACAGACGTACATCACCTTACTTATGACCGCTTCGGCAATGAAGCAATGGACGACCTCGTGAGCCTTTGCAGAAAATGTCACGGTCAGGCGGAGCGCTTTTATGACCCCGCTGTTACGCCTTGGGCTATGGACGAGATAAAGCCGAACGGAAATAACTTCATGGCGGCTATGCGTGTAGACGCTATGAAAATATCGTCTATGGTTTTTGATTATCTGAAAACGGTAAGAGGTTTTGATTTTGACTCGCTGATGCTTCTCCGCCAGCCGGATGACCCTGAGGGAAAGAAATACTGGAGAGTATTGCAAAAAGCCGTGAATGCCCTATGCAGAAAGCGCTACTCCCGAAGCTGTGTGGAGGACAGGCGAACAATGATGCTCGAAGCCATCACAAATCATATCGAGGTCATCTGTCTCGCCGAAATTGAACACTATGTCCGAAATGCCGTACAGAATTCTCTCCATGAGATTGTGGTGACGGACTATGCCATTTTCGGTAACTGGGACGCCGTTGGCGAGGAACTCGGCATTGCAAAAGGGACAGTGCAGAAGTTGCGAAAAGACAACGGTACCAGCTTCGGTCCGTCGTTACGCGAAACGGTGCTGTATTACTGCGGGTTAGATGCGGCTGCGGGTATTCGGCCTGTTGATGGTTTTGCCTGTCTGAGTGACACGGATTACAACAGGCTGAATGCAATGGCCGACTATATGACTGCTGTATCCGGTGACGGCGCGTTTAAAGGCGAATTTACGAAGGAGGAGCAAAGCCGTGTTAGTTAAAATATCTGTCTGCAATCGCAGGACGGACAAAAAGTATAAAAACAAAGAACTGGAATGGGATTATATCATCGACCGAAACCGCAATCCTGTCCGCACCTCGGAAACGGCGGAGGAATATCCGAAGCTGTCAAAGGCACAGCGCGGTGAGCTAAAGGACATCGGCGGTCTTGTCGGAGGCTGGCTGAAGGAAGGAATCCGCAAGAACGGAAACGTGACCTTCCGCACGTTGGGCTTGCTCGATGCGGACAGCATACCCGCCGATACGGATTTTCAGCGCATTGTCCGCACGGCGCTCGACGGCGTTACTTATTTCCTCTATTCCACCCATAGTCACACCCCAGAGACGCCGCGATACCGCATCGTTATTCTTTTTAACAGAACGGTTAGCGAGGACGAGTACCCCGCTGTCATGCGTATGGTCGCCAAACAAATCGGAATGGACTATTTTGACGATTCAACCTATGAAGCCAACCGCATGATGTATTGGGCTTCTTGTCCGTCAAACGGCGAGTTCGTGTTCGATGAGCAAACCGGTGAACCGCTCAGTGTTGATAAGTACCTCGGAATGTACGCCGACTGGCGCGACGTATCACAGTGGCCTACATCCTCGCGGCAGTCAGAGGCTGTCAAGCGCGAGGTCGCAAAGCAGGAAGACCCGCTCTCAAAGCACGGAGTGGTCGGCGCATTCTGCCGCGCCTATTCTGTAACAGCGGCAATCGATAAATTTCTATCGGATGTTTATGCGCCTTCAGTTATTGAGGGACGCTATGATTATATCCTCGGTGAGGGCACTGCTGGTGTCGTCATTTACGATGATAAGTTCACCTACAGCCACCATGCGACTGATCCCTCCTGCGGCAAACTGCTGAACGCATTTGACCTTGTTCGTACCCATAAATTCGGTGACGATGATGAAAAGAAGTCCTTTTCCGCCATGATGGATTTTGCCGTAAAGGACGAATTTGTCAGCACCATGCTACTGCGGGAAAAACAGGAGTCAGCTGCAGAGGAATTTGACGATTGGACAAAAGGACTCCAGCGTGACCGCGGCGGTCTGCTGAAAAACAACCTGCACAATATCACGCTGATTATGGAGAATGACCCGAAGCTTAAAAGTATTGTCTTTAATCAGCAGCTTGACGGCATGGAAATCAAAGGCTCTGTTCCTTGGAAACACCCGTCAAAATACTGGCGCGATGCCGATGATGCGCAGCTTATCAGCTACATTGATTCCCACTATGGCACCTTCTCCGCTCGGAACTATGATATCGCCGTTGCAAAGGTTGCCGATGACCGTTCCTATCATCCTATCCGTGAATTTCTTGCCTCCTTGCCGAAATGGGATACCGTCCCCCGCGTGGACACGCTGTTCATTGACTATCTCGGTGCTAAGGATAACACCTATGTCCGTGCCGCGACCAGAAAAACAATTTGTGCCGCTATTACCCGTGTAAAGAATCCGGGATGCAAGTTTGACACAATGCCTGTTCTGAACGGGCCGCAGGGCATCGGCAAAAGCACCTTGATTGCAAAGCTCGCCGGAGAATGGTTTTCCGACAGCCTGAACCTCGGCGATACCAAAGACAAGACCGCCGCAGAAAAACTGCAGGGCTACTGGATTCTTGAAATCGGCGAGTTGGCAGGTCTGCGTAAGGCTGAAACAGAAACGCTGCGTTCCTTCCTCTCTCGGCAGAACGATATCTACCGCGCCGCCTTCGGAAAGAGAGCAACACCGCATCCGCGTCAGTGCATCTTCTTTGGCACAACCAATGCGGAGACCGGATATCTGCGCGACACAACGGGCAACCGCCGTTTCTGGCCGATAAAAACGCCGGGAAATGGAAGAAAGCGTTCTTGGGAGTTGACTGAATACGACATCCTGCAGATATGGGCAGAGGCCCTGGTATATGTTGAGCAAGGTGAAAAACTGTATCTGTCACCTGAGATTGAAGCCTTGGCAAAGAATGAACAGCGCGACGCTTTGGAAGCGGATGAGCGCGAAGGCCTGGTACAGGATTTCCTTGATACCCTATTGCCGGAAAGCTGGGACAAGATGGACACCTATGAACGCAGAAATTTCCTTGAAGGAACAGGTGCCGGCGGCATCGGTCAGACAGGTACGGTGAAACGCACAACCGTCAGCAACATGGAAATATGGTGTGAATGCTTTTGCAAGGAGCGTGCCAATCTTAAACGCGCCGATTCCAACGAGCTGATGGCCATACTCGCAAAACTCGGATGGGTGCGCCGGCCCAAAAAGACTCCCATTCCACTCTACGGTCAGCAGTATGTTTATGATCCCAAAATCAATCCTGAAAAAATATTGGGACAGCAGGATGAGTTGGGAACGGGCTAAATCGAACCCAGCGAACCTGAAATAAAGTCAGGATAAATATTGGGAACAGCCCTCAAGAAAAATCGGAAAGCAGCGAAAACCGTACAGGCACAGACTTTTTGCGGCAAGCACACGGCAACTTCACAGGCGTTGTTCCCAATATCCTAAAAAAACTAAAGTGTTGAGAAAATAATGAATATTACCCTATATAGCTGAAAATCACACATATTCGCGCGCATAGAGATTTTTAGGTTTTGGGTTTAGGAGAAAGAAATGCGAGAAAAACAGATAGAGCAAAAGCTCGTGAGAGCTACGAAAAATATGGGAGGCATTGCACCGAAGTTTACAAGTCCCGGTCTCGATGGAATGCCTGACCGAATCGTGCTTTTGCCGGGTGGACATGTAGCATTCGTTGAGATTAAGGCAATGGGATGCAAACCGCGTCCTTTGCAGCTTGCAAGGCATGGAATACTTCGACGGTTGGGTTTTAAAGTGTATGTGCTGGATGATTCGGAGCAGATTGGAGGGATACTCGATGAAATACGAGGCACATGACTACCAGAAATATGCGACCACCTTTATTGAGGAACATCCTGTGTCCGCCATTCTGCTGGATATGGGCTTGGGCAAGAGCGTCATCACCTTGACAGCGATAAACGACTTGCTGTTTGATAGTTTTGAAATTCACAAGGTTCTCGTCGTGGCTCCGTTGCGTGTAGCGCGTGATACATGGCCTGCGGAACTTGGAAAATGGGAGCATCTGAACGGGCTGATTTATTCTGTGGCTGTTGGTACCGAGGTTCAGCGCAAGGCGGCTCTGCTGCAGAAGGCCGACATTTATATCATCAACCGTGAGAATGTGGAATGGCTGGTGGAGAAAAGCTGTCTGCCGTTTGATTACGATATGCTGGTGGTCGATGAACTGTCATCCTTTAAGTCTCATCAGACAAAACGCTTTCGCAGCCTGATGAAAGTCCGACCTTCCGTAAAACGCATCACGGGTCTGACGGGAACACCGTCCTCCAACGGTCTTATGGATTTATGGGCAGAGTTTCGTCTGCTGGATATGGGCAAAAGGCTCGGCCGGTTCATCACCCATTTTCGCAGTGATTATTTCGTGCCGGACAAACGCAATCAGCAGATTGTATTCAGCTATAAACCAAAGCCGGGTGCCGAGGAAGCCATATACCGCCTTGTGTCGGATATCACCATCAGCATGAAATCTACCGACTACCTCAAAATGCCGGAGTGTGTGATAAATGAAGTCCCCGTGCGGCTTTCGGAAAAAGAGATGGAATGCTACCAGACCTTAAAAGACGATTTGATTCTCAGCCTTGACGGTCAGGACATTGATGCCCAGAGTGCCGTGGGTCTATCCAATAAACTGACACAGATGGCGAACGGCGCTGTTTACGGTGAGGACTGCGATGTAATCGCGATACACGACCGGAAGCTGGATGCTCTGGAGGATTTAATAGAATCCGCCAATGGCAAGCCCGTCCTGGTAGCCTACTGGTTCAAGCATGACCTCTCCCGTATTGAGGAACGCCTGCGCAAACGGCATATTCCATTTTCCAAGCTGGACAGCGCCGATTCAATAAAGCGATGGAATAACGGCGAGCTGCCTGTTGCGCTGGTTCACCCCGCCTCCGCTGGGCATGGCTTGAATTTGCAGTCCGGCGGCTCGACACTGATATGGTTCGGATTAACTTGGAGCTTGGAGCTGTATCAGCAGACCAATGCGAGGCTTTGGCGACAGGGCCAGGAATCCGATACCGTGGTGATCCATCACCTCATCTCCAAGGACACCATTGATGAAAAAATCATGTCGGCTCTGAAAAAGAAAGACAAAACGCAGTCCGCACTTATTGATGCTGTAAAAGCGGACTTGAAAATCTAAGACAACCTACGACAAAATATGACAATCAGTGCCAATCCGAGGGAACTAAAAATATCGGAGGTACAGATTATGAATCCCTATGAAGAATTGGCAAATGCCATCGTTCTGCAGGCGGTCAAGGATTATCGGCTGCACGATGATGAAAAGGAGCTCGCCAGTATTGAGCGTTTCTTTCGTTCGGGCTGGTTTGGCGTCCTGACGAATGTTAATCCGGAGATGTTAATCACCAAACTGAGAAAGGAAAAGGTGCGCTATGACTACTAAAACATACCTTTCTCAAGCCCGCTATCTTGATATGCGCATCAAGTCCAAGCTCCAGCAGGTAGATTCTCTGAACGAACTGGCGACAAACTGCTCATCGATCTTGACAGGTATGCCCAGGAACCCCAGCCCTTCTACCTCCCGCATGGCTGATGCCATTTGTAAAATCATTGATCTGCAAAACGAGATCAACCGGGATATTGATACACTTGTTGACCTGAAAAAAGAAATCATGGGTGTTGTAAAAGCCGTGGTCAATCCGGAGCATCAGACCCTTTTGGAGAAACGCTATCTTTGCTTCCTCTCTTGGGAGAAAATTGCTGTGGATATGGGTTACGACCTGCGCTACACTCACAAGCTCCACATTCGGGCACTGGATGAATGCAAAGTCCCGGCTTCTTCTGAAGTGGACACGAAAAGACACTGAAAGACACCTGTTTCTTATGATAGTATTATAATGGCGAAGAAGAATAGAGTTGAGCCTCGCGGGAGCAATCCCTCGGGGCTTTCTTTATGTAAAAGAAAAGAGCCGTTGTTACGCGGCTCTATCTTTCTCATTCTTCGTCTTCAGCTTTTATCGTGATGACAGGTAGTGAGGTTCTGTCATGGGATGTCAGTTGTTGTTGATTAACCCTCCTGATGAGAAACTTTACTGCAGCTTCGATGTCTTTGTACTCCAGCTTTAGCACCAGCTTTTCATCAAGGAACACACACAACGCACTGTCATCTCCTTTGACCCCTACTTTTTTGATGTTGATTTCAAATCGTGTATCCATTGGTACACCTCCTTCATAATAGGGCGTGTTTTTTTTGCGAAGCATAGCTCTTCATAAAAGGGCTTGTAAACTTCGCGTGCTGTTGCTCTTCATGATAGGAGTTGTAATTTCTGTGAAAGGAGGAATCTGATGCCCTACAAACCTAAACGTCCCTGTGCCTACCCCGGCTGCGGTCGGCTTGCTGAACGCGAGCAATACTGTGCCGAACATCAAAAGATTATGGACAAACACTACAACCAATACGAACGTGACCCCGCTTCCAATAAGAGATATGGTCGTGCCTGGAAGCGTATCCGTGATCGCTACGTCAAGTCGCACCCTCTCTGTGAGGAGTGTGAGAAACAAGGTAGGCTCACTCCCGCCGAGGAGGTTCACCACATTCGTCCGCTCTCCAAAGGCGGAAGCAATGATAAGAGCAATCTCATGGCTCTCTGTAAGTCGTGTCACTCGAGGATCACTGCCGAGAGCGGTGACCGGTGGGGGCGGTGAAACCTCCAGGACTTTCCAATGCGGACAGCGGCGTGGGGCTTCGTGTTGAAAAACGCACAATCAGACAAGGGAATAGCCCCAGCCCATCAAAGCGAGGTGAATATATTGGCAAAAGACGGTACAAACCGAGGCGGTGCTCGTGTCGGTGCGGGTGCAAAAAAGAAGCCACTCGCCGACAAAATATCAGCCGGTAACCCCGGCGGCAGAAAATTGACTGTGATGGAATTTTCCGACACGGCAAATCTGCAAGGCAATGAAATGTCGGAACCAAATAAGATGCTCGAAGCTGTACAAAAGGACGGCAAGACGCTCGTCGCCGCTGACATTTACAAAAACACGTGGCACTGGCTACATGAGCGCGGATGTTCGGTGCTTGTCTCTCCACAGCTTTTGGAACGCTACGCCATGAGCGTGGCTCGTTGGATTCAGTGCGAGGAAGCGGTTACCGAATATGGTTTTCTCGCCAAACATCCCACCACGGGCAACGCCATTCAAAGCCCCTATGTGGCGATGGGCCAGAACTACATGAACCAGACCAATCGACTGTGGATGGAGATTTTCCAAATTGTAAAAGACAACTGCACCGGCGAATACAGCGGAGCCAACCCCCAAGATGATGTGATGGAGCGGCTGTTGACCGCCCGGAAAGGAAAATAAGATATGATAACTTATAAAACAGCAGAAAGTGTCTGTGCCGGACACCCGGATAAACTGTGCGACATCATTGCTGACAGCATCCTTGATGCCTGTATGCGCAAAGACAAATCCTCCCGTGTGGCCTGCGAAGTCATGGCGACCAAAGGTAAAATTATCGTGGCGGGCGAAATCACCTGCAGCGGTAAAGTTGATATCAGCTTCATCGTAAAAAATGTACTTCGTGAGGTCGGATACAATCCGTGGAAGTTCACGGTTTTTGTGTTCGTCCACAAACAGAGCAAGGATATCGATGCCGGAGTAACCACCGCTCTCGAAGCACGAAACGGCAGTGAGGAACGCTACGCCTCTCTCGGTGCGGGTGACCAAGGCACCGTTTACGGTTATGCCACCAATGAAACCCGCGAGATGCTTCCACTTCCGCTGGTACTGGCGCATAGAATCTGTAAGCGTGTGGATACCGTTCGAAAGGACAAAATTGTCAAAGGCATTTTGCCTGACGGCAAAGCGCAGGTCACGGTGGAGTATGAGGACGGCAAGCCCAAGCGCGTGAAAACCATTATAGTTTCCGTTCAGCACGACAAGGATAAAACACAGGAGCAGCTTTACTCCGACATCAAGCAAAATGTACTCTGGCAGTGCTTTGAGGACTTCCCGTTTGATGATGATACAGAAATCCTCATCAATCCCTCCGGCAGATTCGTCGAGGGTGGACCCGCCGCCGATACCGGGCTGACGGGCAGAAAGATGATGGTGGACACATACGGAGGGCTTGCTCTTCACGGCGGCGGTGCATTCAGCGGTAAAGACGCGACCAAGGTCGACCGAAGCGGCGCATACATGGCGCGGTACATCGCAAAGAATATCGTGTGGAGCGACTTGGCAGAAAGATGCGAGGTCGCTCTTTCTTATGCCATCGGCAAGGCTGACCCTGTGGCGATGGGCATCAACACTTACGGCACGGGTGCAATCACCAATGAGGAACTGCGAGAAATCGTGCTGTCCGTGTTCAACCTGCGCCCGGCGGCAATCATCGAAAAACTGCGACTGCGCAATGTAATCTACGAGGACACGGCAGTTTACGGACATTTCAATTCCTGTCTGTTCCCGTGGGAGGACGGCAGTGTCCATTACAAAGAACTGAGAAAGGCGGCGGAGAAATATGGTAATAGAAAAGATTCAGACTGAGCGGCTCATCCCCGCCGACTATAACCCTAGAAAAGACCTCAAGCCGGGTGACCCGGAATACGAAAAGTTGAAACACTCTCTTGAGGAGTTCGGCTATGTCGAACCCGTTATATGGAATAAGACCACCTCTTATGTTGTTGGTGGTCACCAGCGTTTGAAGGTGCTGCTTGACATGGGCATTACCGAAGTTGAGTGTGTAGTGGTCGAGATGGACGCCGAAAAGGAAAAGGCGCTCAATGTCGCGCTCAATAAAATCAGCGGTGACTGGGACAAAGACAAGCTGGCTCTCCTCATTGCCGACTTGCAGGGTGCGGACTTTGATGTATCGCTCACTGGTTTTGACCCCGGCGAAATTGATGACCTTTTCAAGGATTCGCTCAAGGATGGCATAAAAGACGATGATTTTGATGTGGATGCCGAGTTGCAGAAGCCTGCTGTCGCAAAGCTTGGCGATGTGTGGCTACTCGGCCGCCACCGACTGGTCTGCGGTGATTCCACTAAGGCCGACACTTTTACCGCTCTGATGGATGGGAAGCTGGCAAATCTGGTGGTAACCGACCCGCCGTACAACGTCAACTACGAAGGCACGGCTGGCAAAATCAAAAACGACAATATGGGTAACGAAGCGTTTTATGACTTCCTGCTGGCGGCGTTTACGAATACCGAGGCGGCGATGGCACAGGACGCTTCTATTTATGTATTCCACGCCGACACCGAAGGGCTGAACTTCCGCAAGGCATTCTCGGACGCTGGCTTCCAGCTTTCCGGGTGCTGCATTTGGAAAAAGCCGTCGCTGGTGCTTGGGCGTTCACCATACCAATGGCAGCACGAACCGGTGCTCTTCGGCTGGAAGAAAAAAGGCAAGCACAACTGGTATACAGACCGCAAGCAGACAACTATCTGGGAGTTTGAAAAGCCAAAGAAAAACGCCGACCATCCGACTATGAAGCCGATTGCACTTGTTGCTTATCCCATTATGAACTCAAGCCTGACAAATTGCATCGTGCTCGACCCCTTTGGCGGTAGTGGCAGTACACTTATCGCCTGTGAGCAGTCTGACAGGATTTGCTTCAGCATCGAACTCGACGAAAAATACTGTGACGTTATTGTAAAGCGGTATATCGAACAAATTGGTGGCGCAGATGGTGTTTCTGTTATCCGCAATGGTATCGCGATGAAATATGCGGAGGTGACCTCCGATGAGTAAACTGACACTCGGTTCTCTTTTTGATGGCTCCGGCGGCTTTCCGCTGGGCGGTCTGCTCTGCGGCATCGAACCGCTCTGGGCTTCGGAGATTGAACCTTTTCCGATACGGGTAACCACAAAGCGGATACCACAGATGAAGCACTACGGAGATATTTCCAAACTGAACGGTGCGGATTTGCCGCCAGTGGATATTATAACCTTCGGTTCTCCCTGCACCGATATGTCGTTCGCCGGGAAAAGAGCCGGTCTGGACGGTAACCAATCCGTTCTTTTTTATGAAGCGATACGAATTATCAAGGAAATGAGGTGTAAAACCAGTGGCAGATACCCAAGATATGCTGTCTGGGAGAATGTTCCCGGAGCGTTTAGTTCAAACAAAGGCGCCGACTTCAAAGCAGTCCTCGAAGCGGTCATCGGCGTCATCGAGCCGACAGCCGAGGTGCCTGCGCCTGACAACGGGCGGTGGTCATATGCCGACCTACTCCTGGGAGACGGATGGTCATTGGCTTACCGAACTATCGACGCGCAATATTTCGGAGTTCCCCAACGCCGCCGTAGAATCTACCTTGTCGCAGATTTTGCAGGCGGAAGTGCCGGAGAAATATTATTTGAGTCCAAAGGCGTGTCAAGGGATTTTGCGCCGAGCGGCAGCCCGTGGAAAGGAACTGCCGGAAATGCTGAGACTGGCACTGGAACAACAGGCAACGGCATAACTTGCCTCAACGACCAAGGCGGCAGTGTGATGTCAATTACAGAAGATATGACCGCAACGCTACGTGCCGAGGAACACGGACACCAACCTTGTGTAATGCAGTCGAGCGGCTTTTGCACCGAGCACAGCGCTAAGAGCCGAAGCGTAGGTTACGAGGAAGAACGCTCTCCTACGCTTCGTGCAGGTGTTGTTCCCGGTGCAGTCATGTCATTTGAACCGGGTGCGGCTTCCCGCGTTGGTGGACATACGGATGAAAACATCAGTGGCTCACTTCGGGCAAACATGGGTGATAACCAAACCGCAGTGGTGATTGAGAACCACCCCACCGATGGAAGATGCAGAATTGAGCAGGACGGCAAAGTTCAGACGCTGACCTCCCGTATGGGAACAGGTGGTATGAATGTTCCTCTCGTGATGAACGCACCAAGAACGTTGAAAATTCGCTCCGGCTGTGAAGGCGGCGGCAAAGGTGCGCTTGTTCAGGACGATATGTCCGCCACTCTCTCCTGCAATAATGACCAGACCGTTTTCGTCCCTACCGCTTACGGTATCTGTTCAGACAAAAGTAATTCCATGTTGTCAGGTAATCCGCACAGCGGTATCTACGAAGCGGAAACTTCACGCACCATTGATGCAAATGGAGGAAACCCTGGATGCAATCAAGGCGGGATTGCTGTAGTAGCTTTGCAAGGCTCGATGATTGGACGTGAAGATAAGAATGGACCCCAGGGAAGCGGTGTTGATGAAGATGTCAGTTTTACCCTCAATACCATCGACCGTCATGCTGTTGCTTATGCTATGACCACTGGAGGCTTTACGCTTGTTGAAGAAGAAAAATCACCTACGCTGTTATCAAGGGATTATAAGGATGCGCCAATCGTTTCACAGCCGTCTTACGGTATTGACCGAGCGGCTTTTAATCAAGGACAGAACGCTTTATATAAACCGGCTATTGAGGAAGAACAACAGCCTACTCTTACGGCAAAAGGGCCCGGTGCTGTGGCCCAGCCCGCTTCCTTCTCTCCGCATCCGGATTACATCGTCCGAAGGCTTACGCCTACCGAGTGCGCCCGTTTGCAGGGCTTTCCTGATTACTGGTGTTCCGACCTCGGCATTGAAAATCCGACTGAGGATGATATAAATTTCTGGGCAGAAGTGTGGGAAACCCACCGTAAAATTAATGGCGTGAGTAAAAAGCCCAAGAGCCGCAAGCAGATTATAAAGTGGCTGCAAAATCCACATTCCGATGCCGCCGAATATAAGATGTGGGGCAACGGGGTAGCTCTGCCATGTGTCTGTTTTGTTCTGTCCGGCATTGTGTTATCTACACAAGATACCGCCGAATAATCGGTACAATATTCTCTACAGAAATCGCTTGAAATGACTTGCTATATAAGCAGTTTAGAGTGATTAATGTAGTACCGAAAAATGAAAGGCGGTTTGAAAAATGGAACTCAAATATAATGTAACAGGCAGCGAACGCAAGTCACTGGTCGGAGCAATCAGCACGTTGCTAAACGCCCCAACCAAATACCTCGGAGCCCCAACCTTCGCCTACGAGGTGGGCGGCTACCACATCGACAAGTGCGGTACACTCACAGGTCCTGATAGCCTCGACTTGGAGGATGCCCTCCACCAACAGGGATTTGATGCAGACGGCGATACCCGCCATTATGACGAACCCGACACCTACGAGAGCGGGCTTGGCGGTATGGGTGCGAATCCCGCCTTCGAGGATTTGCGGATGGATGAACGGGAGGAGCTGGGGCTTGGGCGTACCCGACACGAGGACTTCCAAGGCGAAAACGGAATGCAGGCAAGTGATGTCCCGGAACCCTACGAGGACATCGGGCTGGTGATTGAAATGCCACGCTCCTCCTTTACCGACACAGCACTCGACAACCTCAAGCGGCTGGTTGAAAGCAAAAGTAACCTGATTAAAAAAGCTCTCGGCACGGAAACGCTCGAACTCGAAATAACAGATGACAAGGTGGAATTCCCCTGGTTTGGGGATGGCACCGACCCGGATGCCGTCAAGGCATATACACATTTCGTCACGGCCCTTTGTGAAATGGCACGGGTTCAGAAGCGAGTCACCGCCAAAGAAAAGGAAACGGATAACGATAAATACGCTTTCCGCTGCTTCCTTCTACGGCTGGGCTTCATCGGAACGGCATACAAGGAGGAGCGCAAAATTCTGCTCCGGAACCTGACAGGCAGTTCTGCATTTAAAACTCCGAAAAGCGAGTGTAACCAGTGCCTCGAAAGCGAGGCACAAGATGAACAATAATTTTCCTTCAAGAGAAACTGTAGAGCGTATCCGTAAACAGTACCCTATCGGCTGCCGTGTTGAACTTCTTCGAATGGATGACCCTCACGCCCCGCCGATTGGCACAAAAGGCACCGTGCGGTATGTCGATGACATCGGCAGCTTGGGAGTCTCGTGGGACAACGGGAGTTCGCTTCAAGTGGTCTACGGTGAGGATTTATGTCGAAAGCTGGAGGACGCTGACGATGGAAGATAAAATGAAAGAGCAAATTCTCGCCGTCCGGGATACCGGACTTACCAATATGTTCGATGCCCGCACCGTCCAGCGCATTGCCCATGAAATGAACTTCTTCGAGCTGGTGCTTTTCCTTGAGGAACATAAGGACAAATACGTCCGCTTCATACTCACCGGTGAGGAATAACGCTGTAAACTACACAGTTTCTACAGCAATAACAGCCTCAAGATTCGTGTAGTTTATACCCGGATTTATCGCATAATTGACTGGATATAGTGTGCTTTCAGAGTTAATATGTCACTACCGAAAGGGAAAACACACTAAACGGAGGAAACGAAAATGACCGAAAAGCAATGGAAACAGGTTGAAGAACAGCTTCCCGCAGGGGCGAAAATCCTGCGAACCTACCACGCCTTCGAAAACGGCGAATTGCGTATAATCGTCCAACTCCCCGGCGAACAGTTCGAAACACGCTACATTATCCACTTTGAGGGCGAGGACGTAAAACTGGAACACAGACCGTAACAAACAACAAAACAGCCGAGATTCTGCCCTGCATGGGGCTGTATCTCGTACAGATAGATTTTGACGGGACTGCCGATGGCGGTCTATTTTTATGCTCGGAAGGAGGCGGCGGGTATCAGAAAGCTAAAGAAATATAAACAGACACGGTTTAAAGCCACAGATTCGGTTTACGACAAAGCCTCCGCCGACTATGCTGTGGCTTTTGTCGAAGCGCTCTCGCACACAAAAGGCACTTGGGCGGGCAAGCCCTTTGAGCTGATTGATTGGCAGGAGCAGATTATCCGAGATGTGTTCGGCACTTTGAAACCCAACGGCTACCGACAATTCAACACCGCTTATGTGGAAATCCCGAAAAAAATGGGCAAAAGCGAGCTTGCGGCAGCCGTAGCTCTCTTGCTCACCTGTGGCGACAACGAAGAACGTGCCGAGGTCTACGGCTGTGCTGCCGACCGCAATCAGGCGTCTATCGTGTTCAATGTGGCAGCGGATATGGTGCGAATGTGCCCGGCACTCTCCAAACGTGTCAAAATACTGGATGCAACAAAGCGGCTTATCTATCAGCCGACCGGGAGTATCTATCAGGTGCTGTCCGCCGATGTTGGCAACAAGCACGGTTTTAATACTCACGGTGTGGTATTTGACGAGCTGCACACCCAACCAAACAGGAAATTATATGACGTCATGACCAAGGGCAGCGGTGATGCGAGAATGCAGCCGCTGTATTTTTTGATCACCACCGCGGGAGATAACCAAAACAGCATCTGCTGGGAGGTGCATCAGAAGGCACTGGATATTATTGATGGCAGAAAGCACGACCCCACATTCTACCCGGTCATATACGGTGCGGCGCAGGAGGACGATTGGACTGACCCTAAGGTGTGGAAAAAGGCGAATCCTTCGCTTGGTATCACAGTTGGCATGGACAAGGTCAGAGCTGCATTTGAATCGGCAAAGCAAAATCCTGCCGAGGAGAACAGCTTCCGGCAGCTCCGGCTGAACCAATGGGTGAAACAGGCCATCCGCTGGATGCCGATGGACAAATGGGATGCTTGCGCGTTCACCGTGGATGAAAAGTCGCTTGAAGGGCGTGTCTGTTATGGAGGACTTGACCTGTCGAGCAGTACCGACATCACGGCGTTTGTGCTGGTATTTCCTCCTGCCGACGAGGATGATAAATACTGCGTTCTGCCGTACTTTTGGATACCGGAGGACAATATCGACCTGCGCGTTCGGCGCGACCATGTGAATTACGATCTCTGGAATAAGCAGGGCTTTCTGCAAACCACCGAGGGCAACGTGGTGCATTACGGCTACATCGAGCAATTCATCGAAACCCTTGGTGAGAAGTACAACATACGTGAAATTGCTTTCGACCGCTGGGGTGCCGTCCAAATGACGCAGAATCTCGAAGCGCTCGGCTTCTCGGTTGTACCTTTTGGTCAGGGCTTCAAGGATATGTCTCCTCCGACCAAAGAGCTGATGAAGCTTACGCTGGAGGAGAAAATTGCCCACGGCGGTCACCCGGTACTGCGCTGGATGATGGATAACATCTTCATCCGCACCGACCCTGCCGGCAATATCAAAGCGGATAAAGAAAAATCCACCGAGAAAATCGACGGTGCAGTCGCCACCATCATGGCGCTCGACCGTGCAATTCGGTGCGGAAACGATACGGGCGAAAGCGTGTACAACACACGCGGACTGCTCGTTTTTTGATTGGAGGTAACTGCCTATGAACATCTTTAAGGGAATATTCAAAGCCCGTGACAAGCCTAAAAATCTTGGCGGAGGCACCAGCTTTTTATGGGGCGGTTCGTCCTCCGGCAAGGTTATTAATGAGAAAACAGCCATGCAGATGACTGCGGTTTACTCCTGTGTCCGCATACTGTCTGAAGCAATTGCAGGGCTGCCGCTGTTTGTATATAAATACGGCGAAGACGGCAGCAAGGACAAATATCTCGACCATCCGCTGTGGCGTGTGCTGCACGACGAGCCAAACCCAGAGATGACATCGTTTGTATTTCGGGAAACCATGATGAACCATCTGTTACTGACGGGCAACGCCTATGCACAGATTATCCGCAATGCCCGTGGTGACGTGGTAGCGCTGTACCCTCTCATGCCCAATCGCATGACAGTTGACCGGGATTCGCAAGGGCGGCTGTATTACCGCTACAGAAAAAGCAGCGATGACGCACTGGAGGTCAGAAAAAACAAACCGAATGATGTGATCCTCGCACCAAGCGAAGTGCTGCACATTCTCGGTTTGGGCTTTGATGGGCTGGTCGGATATTCACCCATTGCAATGGCAAAAAACGCTGTGGGTCTCGCCATCGCCGCTGAGGAATACGGTGCGAAATTTTTTGCCAACGGTGCGGCGCCAAGCGGTGTTCTCGAACATCCAGGCACATTAAAAGACCCGGAGCGCATCAGGGAAAGCTGGCAATCCACTTTTGGAGGCAGCGCCAACAGCAACAAAATCGCCGTGTTGGAGGAAGGGCTCAAGTATACGCCCATCGCCATATCACCCGAACAGGCGCAGTTCCTTGAGACACGAAAATTTCAGATAAATGAAATCGCCCGTATCTTCCGAGTGCCACCGCATATGCTGGCGGATTTGGAGAAATCCTCGTTTTCCAACATTGAACAGCAGTCGCTTGAATTTGTGAAATACACTCTCGACCCGTGGGTTATCCGCTGGGAACAGGCGATGAACAAGTCACTCCTGCTCGAAAGCGAAAAGCGCGATGTATTCACCAAGTTTAATGTGGATGGACTGCTTCGCGGCGACTATCAGAGTCGTATGACGGGCTACGCTACGGCGCGGCAGAACGGCTGGATGAGCGCCAACGATATCAGGCAGCTTGAAAACCTTGACCGGATACCGGAGGAGCTCGGCGGTGACCTTTACCTTATTAACGGCGCGATGACCAAATTGCAGGATGCTGGTGCATTCGCAAATACAACTACAACAGGAACGGAGGAACCCTCAGATGGGCAAAACAAATCGGGCACAAAGCCCAGGAAAAGTCCCCGTCAGGGCACGTGACAAAGCGCATTTCTGGAACTGGGACAATGATGAGGAATCGGGTGTCCGCACCCTTTACCTTGACGGCACCATTGCGGACGAAAGCTGGTGGGGCGATGAAATCACACCCCGGATGTTCAAAGATGAGCTGTTTTCCGGCAGCGGCGATATCGTCGTTTGGATCAACTCTCCCGGTGGGGACTGTGTGGCGGCTTCACAGATTTACACCATGCTCATCGACTATACAGGTAATGTCACCGTAAAAATCGACGGTCTGGCGGCGAGTGCTGCTTCTGTCATCGCTATGGCGGGAACCGAAGTGCTTATGGCTCCAACGGCTCTGCTCATGATTCATAATCCCATGTCAATCGCTATCGGTGATACCGAGGAAATGCAGAAAGCTATCGCTATGCTGGATGAAGTCAAGGAAAGCATCATCAACGCTTATGAAATCAAGACCGGACAATCAAGAGCGAAAATCTCCCACCTCATGGACGGTGAAACCTGGATGAACGCCAACAAGGCTATCGAGCTTGGCTTTGTGGACGGCATTTTGGAGGACACCAAGCGCAGTCATACCGACGATGTGGTCTTTGCGTTCAGCCGCAGGGCGGTCACCAATTCGCTTATGAACAAGCTCATCAGTAAATCCGCTCCGAAGCCGGAGCAACAGAAGCAGGATTCGCCCACGGGCGTTTCCATCGAAACGGCTATGCAGAAACTGCAGGCCCGTAAATACATTTAACGGAGGTATTTTACTATGAAAAAGGTACTCGAAATGCGTGAAAAACGCGCAAAGGCATGGGACGCTGCGAAGGCGTTCCTCGATACTCGTGCGAAGGACGGTGTTCTTTCTGCTGAAGACAACGCAACCTATGACAAGATGCTTGCCGATGTGGACTCGATGGCGCGTCAGATTTCCATTGAGGAAGATCGTGTGGCAAGAGACGCCGCTATGGCACAGCCCACCAGCTCTCCCATCACAGCAAAACCCGCCACACAGGATGGGAAGCCTGTCCACTTCAGAGCGACTGCCGAATATCGTGAGGATTTCTTGAACCTCGTGCGCGGCAAGCGTCCCGTTCATAACGTCATGGAGGAAGGCACTCCCTCCACCGGCGGTTATCTTGTTCCGATTGAGTTCGACAGAAATCTTGTCCGAGCGCTTGAACGTGAGAATGTCATTCGCTCTATTTCTAAGGTCATCACCACGGCGGCACCCCACAGGATTAACGTCGCGCTTACCGACGTATCCGCCGACTGGGTAGCAGAAAGCGGCACCTTTACGCCCAGTACACCCACCTTCAACCAGCTTTCCCTAGATGCATACACCCTCCGCGCGGCTGCGTTGGTTTCGGAGGAGCTGCTTCAAGATTCCATGTTTGACCTTGAAGACTACCTCATCGACAATTTTGCCCGCGCTTTTGCGGCAAAGGAGGAGCAGGCTTTTTGCGTCGGTGCAGGCAGCACCCAGCCCACAGGCATCTTCACTGCGAACGGCGGCGATGTCGGTGTGACAACGGCGGCGGCCGGGGCAATTACAGCGGATGAACTCATCGAGCTGACCTATTCCCTCAAGGACGGCTATAAGAAAAGCGCTAAATTTGTTTTGAACAGTGCAACCCTCGCGGGTATCCGCAAGCTCAAAGACGGTAATGGTGCATATATGTGGCAGCCGTCTCTGCAGGCAGATCAGCCCGACCGTCTGCTCGGATTTCCGGTTTATGTTTCGCAGTATGCTCCGACCATTGCGGCAAGCGCATACACCGTTGCTTTTGGTGACTTCCAAAACTACTGGATTGCCGACCGCAGCGGCAGAACCGTCCGTCGTGCGGATGAACTGCACATCGCCAATCTGCAGACCGGTTTTTACGCTTTCCAGCGTGTAGACGGTAAGACCGTACTGCCCGAAGGCATCAAGCTGCTTAGGCAGCACGCTTAAGAGGAGGATTGGGATATGTCATATAACGTAAAAAACTATACCGAACAGGGCGGTGAAAAAACCGTCATCGGTGGCACGCTGGAAATCAAGGAGGGAGCCTCGGTAACGGGGCTTCCTTCTGCAAATAACCAGGCAACCAGCACAGCTACTACCGTAGCCGGAGTCAAGGATGATTTTAACGCTCTGCTGCTCAAACTGAAAGATGCAGGGCTAATGACTCCGGATGCATGGAATGTATTGGTTTCTAAAATACCCGCACCCAGTGGCGAGGATTTGATCGCCAACCAAAGTAAGGTTACGGCAATCACCATTGAAGACGGTGTTATTACCGTAGCTGTTCCCGTATCAGAGCTGATTGCTTTCCCAAGCTCCAATCCGTCACAGGGTACTCATAGGTGGGTTGGAATGCTCATCACCACAGGCCTTTCGGATATCACTACGGTTAAATACAACGGCTCTCAACTTATAGCCGCTGATGCTACCGAAGCTGCTGCTGTCGGTGGTTCAGCCGGTGATATTGTCATGTGGCTAAAATGCGATGAAATCGTAAATACACCGAAAATCTTCACCCTATGGGCTTCCGGCTATCCCGAAGCGACCTTCACTGTCGTAATCGCAGAACCGGAAGAAGAATAATGAAAGGACGGTGGCGATATGACGCTGCTTGAAAAAGTCAAAGCAAATCTCATTCTTGAGCATAATGTGGACGATAAACTTCTTCAGATGTACATCACCTCCACCGTATCTTATGCCGAGAGCTATCAGCACCTGCCGGAAAACTATTATACTGACCATCAGATGCCGCCTACCACAGAGCAAGCCGTCATTATGCTGTCGTCCCACTTCTATGAAAGCCGGGACGGCAGCACAGGTGGCTTTTTTGGAGACAGCGTGCAGGCAAGTCAGCAGGTCTGGAACACGGTCAACACCCTTTTGCGTCTTGATCGGGATTGGAAGGTGTGAGCATGAGTTATGGGAAAATGAATACATTCATCGACATCATCACCACCGCTCCGGTCAAGGACGCAGACGGCTTCGTTACCAGCGGAGATACCATCCTAGCTTCTGTCCGTGCCTACAAAGAAATCCGCAACACCACCGCAAAATGGGAACGGATTATTGGGAGCGCCGCATTTTCGAGCGTTACAGCAATGTTCCGATTTCGCAAGATCTCCGGCCTTATCGTGGACACCACGCTTTTCATCTCCGATGCAGACGGTCGTTACAACATCGTCAGTGCGGGGGACGTGCGCGGGCGCGGGATGTATATCGAGGTGCTGGCAGAGAAACTGGAAGGGAGCGTGAAATAAATGGCTCGTTGCGACATCCAAATACCGGAAGATTTCTTGCTGAAGCTTTCACGGCTTGGGGAGAAAACCGATGAAATCATACCAAAGGTGCTGGAGGCGGGCGGTGAGGTTGTGGAATCGAAAGTAAATTCCAATCTGCAGGCCGTCATCGGCAGCGGCACAAAGGAAGAAAGCCGTTCTACAGGCGAGCTGCTCTCGGCGCTGGGCGTTTCCTCCGCAAAACAGGATAAGGACGGTAATTTCAATGTAAAAATTGGCTTTTCAGAGCCTCGTCCTGATGGCAAAAGCAACGCTATGATTGCCGGCGTTCTTGAATACGGCAAGCATGGGCAAGCGCCTAAGCCCTTCTTGAAGCCCGCCAAGTCATCAAGCAAATCTGCGGCAGTGGCGGCAATGAAGGCGAAGTTTAAATCGGAGGTGGACGGCGTATGAGCATACTGGCTGAATTGAACACTTTGCTCACGCCCATCCTCCCCGTGGAGACGGGTGTTTTTTCCAGCGTCCCGCCCGACGAGTACCTTGTGCTGACCCCGATGACGGACGAATTCGCCCTGTTCGGCGATAATTTTCCCCTTGTCGAAGTCTCCGAGGTGCGGATTTCGCTGTTTTCTAAAGGCAACTATCTCCAGAGAAAAAGGCAACTCACGCAGGCTCTGCTTGGTGCAGAATTCACCATAACAGACCGCCGATATATCGGTCATGAAGATGATACAGGCTACCACCATTACGCTATAGACGCAGCGACCAGCGTGACGCTGGACCCAATTTCGCCTGACGGCGAGAGCGATTAACAAATTGAGGAGGAAATTTTTATGGCTACTATCGGGCTGGATAAGCTCTTTTATTCAAAAATCACAGAGGATGTAAACGGTGATGAAACCTACAGCATCCCTGTTCAACTTGCAAAAGCGATGAAAGCGGATCTGTCTGTCGAACTTGCGGAGGCGACCCTTTACGCAGATGATGGTCCCGCTGAAATTGTAAAAGAATTCAAAAGCGGCAAACTCTCCCTTGGTATCGATGATATCGGCATTACAGCCGCCGAGGATTTGACCGGGGCAAAAATTGACGATAACCACGTGGTGGTTTCCGGCAGTGAGGACGGTGGCTCTGCTGTCGCCGTAGGCTTTCGGGCAAAGAAGGCAAACGGAAAATACCGCTACTTCTGGCTTTACCGTGTAGTATTCGGAATCCCTGCGACTAACCTCGCCACCAAAGGTGACAGTATCACCTTCTCCACGCCGACCATTGAAGGCACGGTACTGCGCAGGAACAAACTGGATGGCAACGGCAAGCATCCGTGGAAAGCGGAGGTCAATGAGGATGATACAAGCGCTCCTGCCTCCGTAATCACAGGCTGGTACACGGAAGTGTATGAACCTGTGTTCGCAGCTTCCGGTGGAGGTGAGGACTAATGGCAAATGAAAGAAGTGCTGTTATACAAATCGGTGAAGCGGAGTATGAAATGCTCCTCACCACCAAAGCTACAAAGGAAATAGCAGGTCGCTACGGCGGGCTTTCCAACCTTGGCGAAAAGCTGATGAAATCCGAGAGTTTTGAGATGGCACTTGATGAGATTGTTTGGCTCATCACACTGCTTGCCAATCAGTCGGTACTGATTCACAACCTTCAAAACCCTTCAGAAAAGCAGGAACTGCTTACAGAGGAAGCTGTGGAACTGCTCACCTCGCCGCTTGAACTGGGCGAATACAAAAATGCCATTATGGAAGCCATGTATAAAGGCACAAAACGCCATGTGGAAAGCGAGGAAGAATCCTCACCAAAAAACTCACAGGTCGGGCAAGCGATGAAGAATCCTTTGCCCGACTGATTTTTTACGGCGTGTCTCTCCTCCACCGTTCAGAGCAGGAGGTCTGGCTGATGCCCCTCAGCCATCTGCTCGACCAGTGGGAGGTATATAAACAGTTTCATGGTCTGGCAAAAGCAAAACATGAGTATGGGATTGATGAAATTATTCCGAATGGGATATGATCCGACCTCTAAAACAATTATTCGTACATTTTATACATTTGTACGAATAATTGTTGACATTTGTTCGAAAGTGTGGTACCCTTTGGTTGAGGTGAGAGAAATGGAAATTAAAATTGAGACTTTAATCCCTTTTGAGAGAATTAAAAAAGAACCTAATGATGTGTTTAAAATTGTTGACACCTATGGGCAGGCTATATTACTGAAAGACAATGCTCCTGCCTACATTATTATGAAACCGCAGGAATCTGCAATAGTGAGTCAAGAACAAGCAAAATCTCTTCCAATGTCCTCCGCATACACTTTGCAGGAAGCAATGCGAATTGTTCTTTTAGACGCAGAAGGTAACGAGATGCACGCAGCCGAACTTGCCGATGCAATATATGAGCGGGGCTTGTATGTTCAAAAAAACGGCGAAAAAGCTAAATATAATCAAATGCGGGCAAGATGCGGTCATTACCCGGAAATGTTTGAAGCACTAAAAGGCAACATCATTCGCTTGCGGACAGAAAACGAAGCGAATGTGTAGACGGTGATATTATGATTGACTGGAATAGAAACGGAAAGATAGACCCTGTTGATATCGGTATTTCTATTGCTGTGGATTCATACAGTTCCTCTGATTCGCTTAAACTGATGAATTATTCATTTTCCTTGATACAAGAGATTTCTCCGGAGCGTAATGCGAAAGGACAAATCAGGCAATACATGCCTCATGCATTATATGAAAAACGACAATACAGCAAGCTTCATAAGTACGGCATGGGACCTTTTTGTCGTTTCTCTATTTTAAGAGAGTGGCACGGCGTTTCAGGTGTTTATGCTCTATGCAATACCCATCAACTTTTGTATATTGGGCAATGTAAAGATTTCGCGCAAAGGTTTAATGCAGGGTATGGGATTATATCACCGCGAAATTGCTATGTAGGAGGGCAACTGACCAACTGTAAGATTAATACGATGATTTTAAGAGAATATATTGCCGGTGGGAATGTCTATCTGTATTTTTATGAAACCGGCGATTATGATCGGGTAGAACGTAAATTAATCGATGGATTTCAACCACCATATAACGGGCGCACTTAAATAATCTGTTAAGAGGACTCATACATGTCTATGCGATACTGACGGATACGATAAGAAACAGTTGCTCTTAAAGGCACTCCGAGGGGGGTGTCTTTTCTTATGCCCATTTATGCGGAAGGAGGTGGCAACCATGTCGGATATAGGGTTAAAAATCGGCGTTGAAGGCGAAAAAGAATTTAAAAATGCTCTGCGTGACATCAACCAGTCCTTTAAGGTGCTTGGGTCGGAGATGAAACTCGTATCTTCGGAGTTTGACAAGCAGGATAAATCCGTAGCAGCAGTTACGGCAAGAAACGAAGTTCTGAATAAAGCGATTGATGCCCAAAAGGATAAAATCTCCACCCTCGAATCCGCATTAAAGAATGCCGCCGACAGCTTCGGAGAAAACGACCGCCGCACCCAGAACTGGGCAGTTCAGCTGAACAATGCCAAAGCAGAACTTAACGGCATGGAGCGTGAACTTGATGAAACAGCGGACAGTACCGACGACCTTGGCGATGAGTTGAAAGAAACAGGCGATGAAGCCGATAAATCAGGTGGTAAGTTTGAGAAGTTGGGCGGCGTATTAAAAGGTGTCGGTGCCGCAATGAGTGCTGTTGCCGTTGCCGCAGGAGCTGCCGCTGTAAAGCTCGGCAAGGAAGTCATCGCAGCATACGCCGATTATGAACAACTGGTCGGCGGTGTGGACACGCTCTTTGGGGAGTCATCACAAGCTGTTCAAGGATATGCCGAAAACGCCTTCAAGACGGCGGGAATGTCTGCCAACGAGTACATGGAAACCGTCACAGGATTCTCCGCAAGCCTTATCCAATCCCTCGGCGGCGATACTTCTAAGGCGGCGCAGGTTGCGGATATGGCGATTACGGATATGGCTGACAACGCCAATAAAATGGGTACGGATATTTCGTCCATACAAACTGCCTATCAAGGTTTCGCCAAGCAGAACTACACCATGCTCGATAACTTGAAATTAGGCTACGGCGGTACGAAGTCTGAAATGGAGCGGCTGCTCACCGATGCCGAGAAAATCTCCGGCATCAAATATGATCTATCCTCATTTTCAGATTTGACGGAAGCAATCCATGTGGTTCAGACTGAAATGGGCATCACGGGCACGACCGCCAAGGAAGCTACTGAGACCATTAGCGGTTCTATGGCAGGTATGCAGTCGGCTATCGGAAACCTTATGGCGGGTCTGGGTAATTCCGATGCGGACATAGAACTTTTAATTGGCAATGTGGTTGAGGCATTTCAGAACGTCTTAAAAAATATCGTGCCTGTCATTGAGAATATTGTAAAGGCTCTGCCTTCCGCCCTTGCCGGGATATTGCAAGCGGTGGGAGATTTGCTGCCGACACTGCTCTCAACGGTTACAGCGCTGTTCACACAGGTTCTGGAAACGATTCTAAGTCTTCTACCGGAACTCATACCCGCTGCCGTGGACGCAATTATTACCATCGTAGGTGCGCTGGTAGACAACCTACCGCTTCTCATTGATGCAGCGATACAATTGGTACTTGCCCTTGCGCTTGGAATTGCGGAAGCATTACCGGAATTGATTCCCTCTATTATTGAAGCTATTATTACGATTGTGCAAACGCTGCTCGATAACATGGATAAAATACTTGAAGCCGCCTTTGCCATTATTCAAGGATTAGCGACCGGTCTTTTGGATGCTTTGCCGAAGCTGATTGATGCCTTGCCCCAGATTATTACTTCTATCATAAATTTCGTAACCGATAACCTTCCACTTATTATCGAAATGGGTATCAAACTTACTGTTCAGTTGACAGTTGGTCTAATTAAAGCAATTCCGCAGCTTGTTGCGAAACTTCCGGAGATTATTGCTGCGCTGGTTTCAGGGCTTGCGAAAGCAGTAGGTATGGTTGGTGAAATCGGTGTCAATATTGTAAAAGGCCTATGGGACGGTATTTCAAGCATGGGCAAATGGATAAAAGATAAGGTAGGCGAATTTTTCGGTGGTATTGTAGACGGGGTCAAAGGGCTGCTCGGTATCCACTCTCCCTCCACAGTATTTGCCGGTATTGGCGGTAACATGGGTGAAGGTCTTGGCAGTGGCTTTCTAAATGCCATGAGCAAGGTTGAAAAGGATATGAAAAAAGCTATTCCCACGGACTTTGACATCAACGCAAGCCTAACCGGATTACAACCCGCCTATGCGGGAGTACCTTCCATGACATATAACCATACCGGAACTATACGGGTTGAGGGCATTAATGCAAAAAGCGAACTGACCGGTGTTGTTGATATCATTATTGATGAACTGAGAAGAGAGGTGCGCCGCTGATGGCTCTATTACTTAATAGGGATACGGGTGAAAGCATCACCCGCTTTGTAAGCCTTTTGGAAAAGCAGGGGGTTATTCGCACCATTCATAACACCCTTGACGGTCAACATTATATTCAGCGCATCGGCGCGCCGACTATCAGCTATGAATTGAAATTGTACGTTACTGAGGACGGCAAACGGCTTCTCTCACAAGCAGAGGATACCGCATCTCTTTTAGAAGCAAGAGTGAAAACGGGAATTTACTTCGGTAGGATTACAAACCTCTCAGATTTTAAAAGACTAACTTCCGGGTATTACGAGGTTACTGCCACACTTTCAAAAGTGACGGAGGTGTAGCCGATGAAATATATCCCGCAGGAAATGTTAAATAAATTGAATGAACGATGGCAGATCGAAGCAAATGATACACAGCCAAACTTGCGACTTATAGCAACACAGGCAACGGTTAATACTTTGATTTCAGAACCGATTCATGATGACCTTCCGGGCTTTGGAGATGTGTCAATCCGTCAACTGCCCGGCGAAAAATCACCGTCCCGTGCCTATGCTCTGTGTATCGACAACGGAATGGCAAAGGTTTATGAACGGTTATTCCCAGCCAACATGGATAATCCTTGGCAGTATATCTGGACGCTTGGTGCAGCAAAAGATGTGGCAATTGAGTTTAATGGTAACTGGGCTCTGGAGGCACAAAGCCGGTGGTATATCCTCGAAACCGAGGTAACTCCGTATTTGTTTTGGGTTGGAACGGATAATTCCCTTTATGTTCAAAAGTGGGATGATGAATCTACCCGTTTGATACTGGATACCGATGTATCACAGATTAGCGTGTGCAAGGGTTGGAAATCCTCCATCATGACCGGGCTTGACCAAGGGATAATTGTCGGATACCTTAAAGGCGGACGGGTGTTCTACCGCGCATACTGTCAGCAGGATACTGGTGAATATATCTGGGAACCGTCTTATGAAATTACGGAACTTGGTGAAAACAACAGCTTTTTATCCGTGTTTCGTACAAACGATTTCCGCATCGGTTTCGTCACCGAAACAGGCGGTCATATGAAATGGGTATTATCCCACCGAAACTATGCGGGTATGTCTTTTCGACCTGAAACCGTCAACGCTCAGATTCAGAATGTGCGCTGCTATTTTGACAAGCTGATCGAATACAATTTTTATCAGCGTGATACTGCGATGACCGAATTAAAATATTTGTACTGCTCACTGATGCCGCCTAATGCAACAGATACTGTAACAGTTACAAATGTTGAAAAGCTGAATGTACCGGATACCTTTGAAAGCAACGGTTTCAAACTGTACTTAAGCCATAGGCTGCATGGTGATATTGGGACAGATATATTACCGCTTGCTACGGTTTCGCCATCTGTAACAATTACAACGGTTACCTATGATGATACCGAACAAGCAATTACCGTACTGGTTAGCCCGAATATTCGAAGAAATATGGCAGTTACCATTATGCTGCCGGAATATCGGCCTGTGTATTATGAAAAGTTTCAGAAACAGAAAGAACCATTGAATGCTCTGACGGCGACTGTAGCTGCAGAGGTAAACACTATTCAGACCAGTTTTAACGAATCAGTAACTGCGTCTGTAACAAACCTCGTTTTCCTGTGGCAAAAACCCGTATTTCATTATTCGTTCACCAGGGAAACAGCCACAGCGGAAATAACAGGTGTAACCGTGACACTGCAAGCGGTGTCTAATCTACCGATTTGAGGAGGAGCACATGAATATATTTGAAAACGCAGCTGTCCATAACAAGTTTGACTTTCTTGTGGTGGATGCCAACACCGGAGAAGAAAAGCAACGGGCGGTAGCATATAACATGATTTTAAACTACTGGTTTCAAGGTGCATTAAGTATTGATGGCAAGACCAGTAATGGTGATTATGATTCTAATCCAAACGCTTTACTTTCCCGTATTGCTTTCGGAACAGGTGCGGGAACTCTAAGTCCGACCAGAACATCGTTATTTACACAGCTTGGCTGGAAGGTAGCTTCGAATGTTTCCACAGTCTATGCTTACCCGACCTCTTACCGCCAAAAGCAGATTAAGCTGGAGGCGAATGAATATATTGGTGCAAAAATTACGGAGGTCGGATTTATGCGACATGAAGATTACTGGAATTATCCCTATGTGTATTTAACCACCCATGCTATGCTTGAGGACAGCGAAGGAAATCAAATCGCTATAACTAAGACTGATACCGATGTGGTGTATATCACGGCGACATTTTATGTTACGCATACCCCTTCCGGCTTTGGTGCAAACGGCATTTATCCTCCAGCCGAGAAGAACTATCTAATTCGGTACCTGCTGACCGGCTCCTTTGATAATACCGTAGCTTTCGGTAGATTCCCGCTTGCGAACTCAAACGACTTGTCTATAGCGTCCGGTGAAATGAGAAAGTCCACCAGCCGTAAAACATGGAGCTATACTATAAGCGGTGCAGATATCACGAATCTGCGGATAAATATGCCGGTGATTACCTTTCTCGAAACGGAAGCCAACAACCGCATTATAAAGCATATCGGTACTCCTTTTATTGGAGCTGTCACTTTTCCGAATCATGATATTTTCCCGCCCTATCTGATAGAAAAGATACCGATAGGCACGGGTGATGGGGCAGCCGCCGAATTTAATATTCAATGCCCTCTTATTATGGAAGGCTCGGATACTGTTTATGTTGACAATGTAGCACAAGTACGCGGTACGGATTATACCGTCGATTATGAAAGTAACTGCGGCGATTGGTATGAGAATTATTTGACGGCGCAGTATTCGGTCAGAAGTTTGGAAGTTACCTTTGGAAATATTGCTTCAAGGTCACCTTACGGAACGGGTAGGGTCTACCGTGACCCGGTTGCATGGTGGGATTGCTATGACACTTCCTTCTATCCCTCATCCGTGACTGTCAGCGAAGCAAACCCGATTTTAATCAATTTTGGATCGCCAAAAGCCTGCAACACATTAAAACTCAATGGTATTACCTTACCAGCGGCGCAAATTGATAATCTGGTGATTGAATACTCTGCAAACGGAACGCAGTGGACATCCGTTCCCGACAAAGCACGAGATGGGCAGGTCTGGCGTTGGACGGAAACTTCGGCGCAGTATTGGCGGGTATATATTCCATCCTATAACTGGACATACGATTTTCTTTATAGCGGCATACCTACCCGTGACGGTCAGACTTTTGGCTCTACCTTTTTCTTAGGAAAACAAACACTCGGTCTAAAGTTCACGAACCCGCCGACAGCAGGAGCGGCAATCGCGGCTACCTATTCCATAGAATATCCGTTCAAGACGGCAAATAATCTGCTCCGCTTCACCTATACCATACAACTGCAAAGGGGATGATACCATGCGCCTGACCTTTGAATATACAAGAGAACTGGGACAGGGCTTATCCCCGCAGGTTATTCACATGATGGATAACGGGATACGGTTGATTTATCTGACCGCAGACGGAACAGTAAAAGGAACGGAAACATTTCCGGCACTCGGCTTGTATGATAATCTTTCCTTTACAGAAAAAGGTAGACTGTCTGCTGATTTGGGCGTTACAAAGCCGTCTCTTAAAAAGGTGGCGCACTACGGTGCATATGGTTTTTGGTGTGCTGATGCCATGCATAAGTTTGTCATGTATATGCTGCCGACAGATGTTTCGCACACCCTTTTGAACGGCAACATTTCATATTCCAAAGGCAGCCCCATATCGCAGTTTTCGGTTAATTTGCAGAATGCAGGCGGTGAGTTAGTGGGAAGATACCGCTCTATTATAGCACCCAACACAAAGTTGGAATTGTATTTTACTCTTGGCAGCAGTGCAGAGCTATCTCTGGGACAATTTTATATCGACCGAGTGTCCATCGGTTACCCGGAGCAAAATATATCGGTAACAGCCCGAAATGCCATCGGCAAGCTGCTCAAAGAACAGACCTTTGATGAAGATGCTTTGTTCACTGCCGCAACTTTGCAGGAAAACCTGTCGGCAATTTTAACTCTCGCAGAGGTTGAGCACTTCTTTGTAGCAGACCCGCAGAAAACTTGGAAACTTACCTTTGAACCGCAGATAGCACTCCTTGACGGAATACAGAATGTAATTCAGCTATTACCCGGTTGGCAGATTTCCGAAAATACAGATGGTACTGTTGGCATTGGGTCTATATATGATGGACGCTTTGAACAGCCATCAACCTATATCTTTGAACGGGATAAAACCTGCTGGGGCTATGATATTGAATATGACGATGAGCAGACGGTAAGTAAAATATGCATCACCTGTAAAGAACCTGCAAATACCGTATTTCGGCAGTTAACACCTCACAAGTGGTGGGTTTCCCCGCCGAACAAGACAATGTATATCACTGTGCCGGATGGGACTTCTCTTGCTGATATAAATGCGTATGCTGATGAACTGGCAGAGTCGATTGCTGTGTCCGGCAGAATAGAAAGCTTTGTAGGTATTTTTACCCCGCATATGCTGATCGGTGACGCTGTGGAATTGGTTGAACCAAGCGGTAGGCACAGCATGATTGGAACGGTGACCTCCGCAAAGCATAACCTTGGCAGGGGCGGTTTCTATACCGAATTCACCGTTGACAGCGGTGGCAGAAAAGGAAAGCCGTTCCTCAAAGACTTTGTCAGCCAGATATCCGGTACAAAGAAGATAGGCGGTGTGGTAATTTCTTAAATCGCACTACACCAGTAATGCATCTTTGCTCTTGTAGCAAGGGTGCTTTTTATATATCCAAAATTAAAATGGAGGTATTTACATGAAAGAAATATGGAATTTAATTCAAATCGGCATTGCCGCTGTGGGCGGCTGGCTTGGTTATGTACTGGGAGGGCTGG
>ENA-UOYA01000539-UOYA01000539.1-activated-sludge-metagenome-genome-assembly--contig:-NODE-539-length-47686-cov-10.603850_pt1 | contig 47686 bp, 39 predicted proteins | sample MGYA00238163_ERZ764804 | MGnify/ENA primary metagenome ERZ764804 (study PRJEB28919, sample SAMN05720223) | activated sludge metagenome | isolation source: Anaerobic digester | place: Hong Kong...
GTAGCATTTCCTCTTCTGAGTAAGTAAAAGAGCGCCACATTAAGACCAGGGTTGTCATGAGTATTATGATGCCCGCAATCCCGATAACTAATTTCTTATATAACTTTTTAATATTCCGTTTCATCAATCAAGTGCGTAAGTATGAATAATTTTCTAACTACATATAAGATATGATATAAAATCAGAGGGCAACTAAATAGCTGCCCTCACCAACACAAAAACTAAACTAGACTTAACTAAACGAATTCGGGATTTTCACAAACCCCTCATCATTTTCTGCAAATGTACACATTTTTTATTAAAAGTGATGTATATATTTGGAATAAATTCTTGTTAATTGGTGATTTTTATAATTTTGTGGTCTTCTCGAGAAGGTAATTGTCCAAAATTACCATTGCAGCCATTGCCTCCACAATGGGTACGGCACGTGGCAGAACGCATGGATCGTGTCGGCCTCGCGCCTTGAAAGTGGTGGGATTTCCTTCCAAATCTACAGTATTTTGTTCCATGAGGATGGTCGCAACTGGTTTAAATGCTATTCTGAAATAGATGTCTTCTCCATTGCTGATGCCACCCTGTATGCCTCCGCTATGATTTGTCGCAGTGGAAATCCGCCCATTATGATTTTCGAAAACATCGTTTAGTTGGCTTCCCCGTGCAGTGACACAGTTGAAACCTTCTCCATATTCAAACCCCTTTACTGCGTTTATCCCCAGCATGGCACTGCCCAGTTGGGCATGCAACTTTCCGAATTCTGGTTCACCAAGTCCTATCGGGCATCCTTTTATCACACAAGTGATGATTCCGCCAACGGTGTCACCTTCGCCTTTAACCTTGTAAATGAGTTCCTCCATTTGCTTGGCCTTGGCTTCGTCGGGGCAGCGCACGATATTGTTTTCTATCTTAGAGAGATCGTAAAGATGATAGTCCAGTTCCAAAGCAATGTCTCCTACTTGAGACGTATATGCCTGAATACTAATACCTAATGATTTTAATGCCAGTTTTGCCAATGCCCCTCCAACACATCTGCTTATCGTAATACGTGCCGATGAACGGCCCCCGCCACGATAATCACGCACACCATATTTATTATAATAGGTATAGTCTGCATGTGAGGGTCTGAAAAGACATCGCATATTTTCATAATCTTGTGAATGCTGGTTATTGTTGTGAACAACGAATCCGATGGGACATCCTGTGGATTTCCCTTCGAAAACGCCGCTCAACAATTCCACTTTGTCGGCCTCATGACGACTTGTCGTGATGCGGCTTTGCCCAGGGCGTCGCCGGTCAAGTTCATTTTGGATGAAATCCATGTCGATTTCTATACCTGCGGGGAAACCGTCTATCACTCCCCCCACGGCCTCACCATGGCTTTCACCAAACGTCGTCAATGTGAATATGTTGCCGAAAGTATTGCTCATCTTTTATATTACTAATAATTCTGGCTATGTAATGTTATGGTTAGTGGTTGCTACTACCTTATTTTATATTAATGGCAGTGTCCGCATCCACATCCCTCACCGTGCTCGTGATGATGTTCGTGGTCACATCCTTCTTTGTGGTCGCATCCTCCTTCTTCGTGGTTGCAACCGCCTTCGCAGTCTTCACATCCACATCCGCATCCACCTTCATTGTTCATCGCATTGATAATGCTTTGAACCTCTTGGGCAGTGGCTTCACGAGTTTCAATCACACGACCTTTGAAATTCAGTTCCTTGCCAGCCAATGGATGATTGAGATCAATTTTCACTTTATCGTCAGTGATGTCGAGCACATGACCCATGAATCTGTTTCCATCTTCGTTTTGCAGAGGAACGATGGCATCCTTGAATATATTCTCGTTGTCGAATTTGCCGTTTATGCTGAAGATGCTCTTATCCAAATCGAGTATGCGCTCTTCAACGTATTCGCCATAAGCTTTGTCCGGGGTGAGAGTGAAGTCGAAGTCAGCATTCTCCTCAAGATCGTCTATCGCTTTTTCGAAGTCGTCAAGCGTCAGACCGAAGCCGCTGATAAACCTGAACGGCTTGTCTGCTGGTGCTTCTTCCACTAGTTCTGATTTGCCGTCGGTAATGGTGTACAGCTTGTAAGCTACGGCGATGTACTTGTTTGGTTTGTTTCCCATTTTCTTTATATATTTGTAATTCGTGGCAAAGGTAGTCATTTTAATTGAAAACAGAAAATCAGATTGTGATATTTATTGGTATTACCTATATAATAAGACACATGTATTGCAACCTCTTTGATTTTCAAAATGGAAGCTAAAACTTTGATATAGGTCAAGAAATTCATCTGTTTACGCAAACAGACTGATAAAATGTTTTGTGAAAGTGAATTTATGCTTATCTTTGCAACGTCTAAAGGACAAAAGGATAATAATAAGAACGAGCCAAATAGGGGCTCTAATTTAAAAGAAAGGTAAAAAGATTATGAAAAAGATTGTTTTAACAGTAGTTGCAGTGCTTAGTATGACTATGGCATTCGCAGAGGATGAGAACACAAATGCAGTAAACAACGTTCAGGCTTACAACATGGAAGTGAATTATGGCAAACTTGCAGACTGCCTCGGTCTTACAATGGATCAGGAAGAAGCTGTAGAAGATGTTCACAAAACTTTCTGTGCAGAAATGATGAATGCAGCCGTTGCTTCAAAAGATGAGCGCAAAGAAATCATGGACAAAGCCATCACAAAGGATTTGAGATACATGCACTACATCCTGAGCGACAAGCAATATCGCAAGTATTTGATGCTCTTGAACACCACTATCAACAACCGTGGATTGAACAAGTAATTAGGAATTGCATTAAGAGAGAGAAATAGCAAAGGAGCTGTGGGTCTGAATGAAAACGAAGACTTGCAGCTCTTTTTTTGTATATTCATTATTCATCATGAATCGCGAATTGTGAGATATTATTTGTGAATATCAAATATTTTCACTTATTTTGTGCCATGAAACGATTGATATTCACAATAATCATATTTTTATCAGTCCTTGAGGCGGGTGCGCAACATGCCGATTATTCAAAAATGTCGAGTCTGGTGCGACAACTGACGATGTCTGCGAATGTCTCAAGGCGGCAGGCACTTTCTGTGAACGGACGACGTCCGGCGCATCTTTGCGCATTTATTCGTATTCAAGGGGATGCTGATGAAATATTTGCTGATAATGAATGTAGGCAATTGGCACATTTCGGTGATATTTATATAGCCGATATCCCTATAAATAGCCTAAAGACATTATCGCTAGATGGTCGTGTGAAGAGAATTGAGGCTAGTCGTGGCAATTCTGTTTTGATGGACTCTACAGCGATGCATATTAATGCACTACCAGCATATTCAGGATCGGGACTTCCTCAAGCATATACTGGGAAAGGAGTGGTGGTAGGTATTCAGGATATCGGTTTTGATCTCACTCATCCTAATTTCTACGATTCTTCAGTCACAGATTATCGCATCAAGAGGCTTTGGGATCAATTGTCTACCGATACTATAGGCAGTCATTTATATGTAGGCAACGATTATTCATCACAGGATTCTTTGCTGAAATATGCATATTCTCGTGACGGAGAAACACAAACTCATGGTACTCATACGTTAGGGATTGCTGCCGGTAGTGGCTACAATAGCCGTTATCGCGGTATGGCGTATGAATCTGATATGTGTTTGGTTGCCAATGCCACTAGTAACAATGCCGCCCTTATTGATAGCGCGGATTATTACAAATACACTTATGCCACAGATGCTTTAGGATTCAAATACATGTTCGATTATGCCAAAAGTGTGGGCAAGCCGTGTGTGATTTCTTTCAGTGAGGGTTCTACTCAGGATTTCCGTGGTGATGATGTCCTTTACTATGCCATGCTCGACAGTCTTGTTGGACCAGGTCGTATCATTGTTTCTTCGGCAGGCAACGCAGGTTGGTATAAAACCTATTTCCATAAGCCTTCAGGTGTAGAATCGATGGGTTCTTTTTTATCTTCATGGTCTAAAGGTTTTTATTGTACATTGAAGTCTGATGGCGATTTTGATATGCGTTTTGTGGTTTATGATTCAGATAAATCCGACACACTTATGATTCCGACTCAACGAATATTGGAAAAGGCGGATTCAGAATTTGTGGATACATTTAAGGTAGGTAGTAAGCAATATATTTTTGATATTGTCGGTTACCATTCTTGTTACAATACCAAACAGATGGTTTATGACGTGCAGATTATTGCCGAAGAACATGTCGGAGCATCGCTTCCAGTGTCAATGGAGTTGATTGGCAAAAATTCTGATGTGGAATATTATTGCGTTTCAGGTTTCCTTGTTACTAATGATAAGAATTCGTCACTCAATGCAGGGGAGAACACTCATAGCATAAATTCTCCGTCGAGTGCACCGAATGTAATATGTGTAGGAGCGACATCCTATCGCACCGGATTTACCAATTATGCAGGGGTTTATCATTCTTATAATCAGGGAACAAATGGACAAAGAGGTGATTATTCTTCTGTGGGGCCCACTTATGACGGGCGCATCAAGCCTGATGTCATGGCTCCTGGCACCAACATCATTTCTTCTTACAGCAGTTATTATCTGGAACATAATCCCAATGCAAGTGACATTCAGTCGGATGTAGAGCTTTTTCAGTTTAATGGCCGCACTTATCCTTGGACCAGTGATGCCGGAACCAGTATGTCATCACCTGCTGCAGCGGGAGGCATCGCCATTTGGCTGCAGGCCAATCCTCGGTTGACACCTGATGATGTCAAGGCAATCTTCAGCCGCACATGTTCGCATTATGATTCATCTATTACGTATCCCAATAATTATTATGGTTATGGACAGATAGATGTCTACCGTGGTTTGCTCGATATTTTAGGCTTGGATGGTATACGTGGCATATCACCCAGTCAACCTTCGTCTGTGAAAATATGCCCATTATCCAATGGAGATGTCAGAATGGATTTTAATGAGATGCCTGTCAATAGTTTTTCGGTATGTGTATATTCAACGTCTGGAAAACTTGTCTTGAAAAATATATTCGCTCCTCTTTCTGTTTCTTATACCATGCCCCTTGGTTCATTGCCGCATGGCGTGTATGTCGTTCAGGTAAATGGTGACAAGAAAGGGATGACAGGTTCCACATTGATAAGAAGATGAATACGACAGAACGTGACCAACAGACCATCAGGCTGATGATAGGTCTTTATTGTCGGCATCATCTGCATCAGCAGGAACCGTCAGCGGAATATTCCGATTTGGCGGAGTATGCATGTCAGAGGTTGGCTCATTGCCGTTATAACGAGCATAAACCAGCATGTAAGGATTGTCCCGTACACTGTTATAAGCCAGAAATGCGTGCAAAGATACGACAAGTGATGAGATGGACAGGTCCACGGATGATGTTCTATTCACCGTATGCCACCTTGCACCATATTATCCAGTGTGTGACATCTTGTGTTCGATCTTGCAAAAATCCCAAATGCTAAATATTTTATTCGTGAGCCCGGTTGTACTTTTGTAAAACATTTAACCGCCGTCTGAAAAATAGGTAATACAATATTCCGGCTGTGGTCAGACCGAACGGGAAGGCAAACCAAATGCCTAACAATCCCATTTTCAGAACGAAACCAAGCAGATAACCCAAAGGTAATGAGATGATGAAATATGCCAAAAATGCGATATACACGAGTGGCTTGACGTCAGACATGCCGCGAAGGGCGTTTGCAAAGGTACATTGTAAACCGTCTCCGAACTGATATACGATAAGCGGGATGATACATTGTGCTACCAACAGACATACATTGTCACTGTCGGTGAAAATAAATCCAATCTCGTTTCTGCATAAGAAAACGGGGATGGAGATGCACACTGCAATCAATAGTATAAGGTGAAAGCAGGCGTTGGCACTGAGGCGGGCTCCCTCATAATCGCGTTGACCATTGAAATAACTGATACGTATTGCTGCAGCGGCAGCCATACCGTAATATATCATATAGAAAAATTGTGATATGGTGAGCATCACTTGGTGTGCCGCCAATGCTGTGGTGCCTATCCATCCCACCATGATACTCGACAAACTGAATGCTGCTGTTTCAATTCCCATCTGGGTGGCGAGTGGCCAACCTAGTCGGTTCAGATGTCCAAAATCTGTTTTGTTGAAATGTCCTTTGGTGAATCCATGATGGTATTTTTTGTATCTACGGCTAAAAAAGAATAATCCTGCAAATATAATAAGCATGATGATTCGTGACAGCATTGTGGAGATACCGGCACCGAGCAATCCCATCTCCGGTAGCCCGCACTTGCCATAAATAAGCAAATAATTGCCGATGATATTCAGCAGGTTGCCAGCAATGAGTATCCACATCGGAGTTCGTGTGTCTGTGATACCGTCGGCAAATTGTTTAAACACATTGAACCAGCATGCAAAGGGCAGGGATATAAGCAATACGATGAGATACGGCCCCATTAACGGAATCAACTCTCCGGGTTGGCCCATATTCCCCAGATTATAATAGAGTAAAACCAGTGGTATGGCAACCACCAATGCCAGTACCGTGTTGGCGGCAAGTGCATTCTTCACGTTCTCTCCAATCTTGTCTGATTCGTCTTTTCCATACAGATTACCCACAACAGGTGTAAGTCCGTAAGAGAATCCCATCGAGAATATCAGTGCCAATGTGAACATCGTATTCACGAAAGCTGCCGCCGCCAGTTCTTGTGTACTATGGTGGCCGATCATTAAAGTGTCGGCAAACCCTAGTATGATAGTACCTATCTGACCAATAATTATTGGCGCTCCCAAAGCTGTGAGCGATCGGTAATGGGTAGTGTATTTACGGATATTAAATAGCATGCGGTTTGCAAAGGTACGAAGAAAGTGATGACAAACAAAACATATTTGATGAAAGAAATGAAAATATTTATTCAATTTATTACTCCAAATAAAATATTTGATGTACATTTGCAAGTTGTAAATTAACATAAAAAGTTACATATTATGAAATTTAAAATTATTGTAATGTCGATGTTTGCCGCAGCACTCGTTTCCTGCGGAACAACGTCCACGGTGCCAATCACCGGTCGTAAGCATAATTTGCTTGTCAGTGATGAGCAGGTGTTAAGCCTGAGCAATCAGGAGTATACTAAGTATATGCAGACAGCCAAGGCGTCTACCAATGCCACCAACACAGCGATGGTAAAGCGTGTGGGACAGCGTCTTGCCAATGCCGTTGAGACTTATCTTCGTAACAATGGGATGAGCAGTGAAATCAATAATTTCAAATGGGAGTTCAACCTTGTTCAGGATAAGAGTGTCAATGCATTCTGCATGCCTGGTGGCAAAATCGTAGTCTATGAAGGTTTGTTACCTGTTACTCAGAACGAGGCTTCGCTTGCTGTTGTCCTGGGTCACGAGATTGCTCATGCTGTGGCAAAGCACTCTGCTGAACAGATGTCTAAGCAAATGCGTCAACAGTATGGCACTCAAATCGGCAGTGGTGTGCTCAGCGCGCTCGGTGTCGGTTCGGATGTAACATCTATGGCCTCGTCAGTTGCAGGTCAATTGTTCTCATTTAAAAATCTGAAGTATTCACGTGATAATGAAAGTGAAGCTGATCACATGGGACTGATTTTTGCAGCTATGGCAGGTTATGATCCTAATGTGGCAGTCAGTTTTTGGAAACGTATGGCAGCACAGGGTAGCAGTAGTTCTTCTGATTTGTTCAGCGATCACCCTTCAGACAGTAAACGCATTGCTGCCATTCAGAATGAGATGCCTGAGGCTTTGAAATATTATCAGGCTTCTGGGTCTTCATCCAATGGCACAACTCAATCAGTTTCTAAAACGAAAGGAACATCAAGAAGAAGATAATTTGTATCGTATCAAAAACTAAAGTAGACGAGTTCGCATTGCAAACTCGTCTACTTTGGTTTTTAGGAAATGTGCTTTCTTGTCATGACTTTCACCATTTTCCGGCAATAATGTTACCGCATTTAGGGCATAGTCCGTCATTGGCGATTCTATTGCTTACCACATGAAAGCCACTTCGCTTCACAAGTAATTCCCCACAATTAGGACAATAGGTGTCTTCGCCTCTAACATCTGTGGCATTTCCTATATAAACATATCTCATTCCTTCTTCCTTTGCTATTTCTCTGGCATGTAGCAGTGTGGTGAGCGGAGTGGGATAGAGTTCGCGCATACGGTACATCGGGAAGAAACGAGAAAAATGCAATGGGCAGTCAGCCATTCTGTTTTCAACAAGCCAACGACACATTTGTCGTATCATCTGCATATCGTCATTGACAGTTGGGATGAGCAAATTTGTTATTTCCAGCCATACACCGTTTTGTTTCAATGTTATGAGTGTGTCGAGCACAGGCTGTAATGTCGCCCCGTTGATATGGCGATAGATGTCGTTGCTGAACGATTTCAGGTCAATGTTGGCAGCATCTAGCAGAGGGGCAAGTCTTGACAATGGTTTTTGATTGATATAACCAGCCGAAACCAAGATGTTTTTCAGTCCATGTTGATGTGCCAGTGCAGCTATATCACGGATATATTCATAATAGGTGAGAGGTTCGGTGTAGGTATAGGCGATGGATAATGTTCCTTCGTACGACGTGTCTGTCGAATGGTGTCTTTGTGCTTTATTTCTCGAATAAAATCTTATTGCATAGTCTACAATATCTTCGGGTGTCATCTCAGCCGACTTCACGTCTTCGGGCAATGCCTGTGAAATATCATAATTCTGACAGTTCTTGCATCTAAGATTACATCCTGTACAGGCTAATGACAGACATTCTGAACCTGGAAGAAAATGCAATAGTGGTTTCTTCTCAATCGGGTCCACAGCCAGAGCGCAGGGCCGACCATATACTTCAGAGCGTAGCTCTCCGTCAACGTTTGTCCTACTACCGCAGATGCCGTGTTGCCCGTTGTGCAATATGCAAGTATGAGGGCACAAATCGCATTGCACCTGTCCGTCGGTCAATATATGATAATATTCACAAAGCAGTTTTTCCATTTCTTATATGTTAACATGTCGTGGAGTTAATAAGAAATTGAAAGGAGCGCACAGTAGCATCAAAAAAGCGCTACTCACTCGAACAAAATAGAATTGCCATTGTCTAATGAATCATCATATAATAATATTAATGAAATTCATTAGTATGGAATGATATGGAAGTCAACGTCTTCTGAAAAGTCTACTACCATTGAATTTTCGATAAAGTTTCCACCCTAGGATTAGTCCATCAAGCAGTCCCACCCCCGTATTAATTAATCCGTTGACACGTTTTGAAGGATTGCTGTCCGTGATATCCGGGTTGTGAAAAAGATCATTCCACAAATTTCTTATTTTGTCATCATCTTTCTCAATGTTTCCCTGTAGAATCTCTTTACGCAAACGAATCTCATCAAGAGAACGATATTGTGATGGTTCGATCTGATTTGTACTGTTCATGTTTTATTTCTCCATTAAAAGGCTCGCAAGGAATTTCACGAGAGGGCGCTCTATCCACTGTTTGCGGAACAATACGCACAATATTAATATAAAGAGGTATACTCCGGCAACAATACAGAAAGCTGTGCCAAGGCCAACGGTGGGTGCTAATGCGTATGCTGCAGAGAATGAGAGGTAAATGAGTGTGAGCAACAATAACAGTGCCAAGATGAATACCATCGTGGCTGCAGTGACCAGGCGTACTATCTTCTCAATTACATCGAGCTTCACATATTCTTTCTGAAGCCCGATGTAATGTTTGAGAACCTCGACCAGTTGCCCAATAGTTTCGATATTTCTATCGTTGGATAGCATCATAGTTATTCGGCTGTCTCTGTTGTTGCGTCTTTGATATCGTCAACTAAATCGTCAACTTCTTTGCGACTCACTTTGATGTTATGCTTCTTGCAGAAGTCGTCTACAGCATCATTGATTTTACAACGAGTCTCAGATCCTTTTTCAGGAGCCATAAGCAGGCCCAGTGCAGCTCCGGCAATAGCACCGCCGATAAAAGCACCAATGTAACCTAAAGTCTTCATAATCTATAATTTTAAATTAAACAATTCGTAAACTACGTGTTTCAGATGTTTTTTCCACTGAACATGTGGTTCTTTATTCGAAAGCAAATATAGCAAATTATTGAGAAACCCAATAAAAATGGCAGCCATTTTTTGTTAAAAGTGTTGTATTTCCTTGATTTAACAAACTTTATGCGGGCTTTGTCTCATTTTTTATCAGATATTTTGTAATTTCGCAAAATAAAATTAATAACAGAAGTTTAATTTTTATATCTAACTAAGAATTATGAAGAAATATATGATTTTGTGCGCAGGGTTCTGTGCAGCTTTAGTTTTGACAAGTTGTGGAACTAATAAGGAAAGTGCTTATAAGAAGGCTTATGAGAAGGCAAAAGCTCAGGAGCAGACACAAACTCCAGTTCAGACTGAGGCTCCAGTCGTTGCACCATTGGTAGAGAAACCGGCAACACAGCAGACTGTAGATAACTATGACAATGTAGTTGCTCGTACTGAGAACGTGACGGTTGTTAGTGGAAATGGACTGAAATCCTATAGCGTCGTTGTTGGTTCTTTCTCTTTGAAAGCTAACGCAGAAGGTTTGCAGAGTACATTGAAGACAGCTGGTTATGATGCTCAAATCGCATTTAACTCAGAGCGTAATATGTATCGCGTTATTGCTTCTACATTCGATCAGAAGGGTGACGCAGCACGTTCACGTGATGCTTTCCGCGCAAACTATCCTGATGCTTGGTTACTTTTCAAGAAATAATATATCAATTTCGTGGCGCGTATACTTTCTATAGATTACGGTAAAAAGCGTACGGGACTGGCAGTCACCGATCCACTACAAATTATACCTGGTGGACTGGCGACTGTTTCTACGTCTGAACTGTTTTCTTTCGTTCAATCTTATGTTCAGAAAGAGAATGTGGAAAAAATAATAATAGGTGAGCCAAAGCAGTCAAATGGCGAGCCGAGTGAGAATTTTGCCCGTGTTCAGGAGTTCGTCAATCGATGGAAAAAGGCTGTTCCGCAGATACCAATCGAATTTTATGATGAGCGTTTCACGTCAGTATTGGCCCATCGAGCCATCTTAGACAGTGGATTACACAAGAAAGCGCGTCAAAACAAAGCGTTGGTCGATGAGATTAGTGCTACGATTATCCTTCAGGACTATATGCAATCACGGCGATGACCGATGAATCGCCATTTTTTTTATTTAAATAATAAATGATATTACCTATTTATATTTATGGTCAGCCTGTATTGAGAAAACAGGCAGAAGATATTCCAGAAGATTTCCCTGGATTGAAAGATTTGATTAAGAACATGTTCGAAACGCTTACCGCATCTGACGGCGTAGGTCTTGCAGCACCTCAGATAGGACAGGCAATACGTGTCGTCGTCATTGATTTGGACGTGCTGGCCGAAGATTTTCCTGAATACAAGGATTTCCGCAAAGCATACATCAACTCTCATATTGTAGAACTTGACGACAAATCAAAGAAAGAAACATTGGAAGAAGGATGCCTCTCGTTGCCTGGTATACATGAGAATGTGACCAGACCCACCAGAATACGGGTGCAGTATCTGGATGAAGATATGAAAGAACATGACGAATGGGTGGAAGGTTATCTGGCACGTGTGATGCAGCATGAGTTTGACCATCTGGAAGGAACGATGTTCATTGATAGACTGTCTCCTCTTCGCAAGCAATTAGTACACGGCAAACTGAAGTCTCTTTTGCAGGGGCGTTATCGTTGCAGTTACAGAACGAAACCAATACGAAAATAATTTAAGAAGCAGTTTGCGTGGATTCTATCAGCACTTTGTTGCTAGACAGCGCACTCTGCGTTTTACACAAACTAAACGGAATGAGAAAGTATATTATTATCCTCGTCTTGTCGGCGATGTCTTTGTGCGTACATGCACAGTACAACATCGACAGGCTGATTACTAGTGGGGAGATAGCTCTTCACTATGAGGATTATGTGCTTTCCATTCAGTATTTCAATCATGCCATAGCGTTAAAGCCGTATCTATATCAGCCGTGGCAGTATCGCGGCGCGGCAAAATTCTATCTGGATGATTTCACTGGTGCAGAGAGTGATGCAACAGAGGCAATCAAACTGAATCCTTATATTGATGAAATATTTGATTTGCGTGCGATCTCCCGTATTCGTCAGAAAAAATACGAGCCAGCAATAGAAGATTACAGCGTTGCAATAAAACTCAATCCCGGTAGCCAGAACTATTGGTTCAACCGTGCTGTGTGCCGAATGAATATCAAGGATTATCACACTGCCCATCTGGATGTGGATACTATCGTGAAGAGATGGTCTAAGTTTGCCAATGCCTATTCGTTGAATGCAGAAATTTATTTGCAGGAAAAAGACACAGTGAAGGCGGCCAAATGGTTGGACAAAAGTTTGGAACTGGATCCTTATGATGGTGATGCTTGGACTACACGCGCATACATCAGTCTTTCCCGTAAGCAATGGAAGGACGCTGATAAATTTTTGAGCAAGGCTATTCACCTCAAACCGAAGACAGTGAACAATTATGTGAACCGTGCATTGGCGAGAGTTAATTACAATAATCTGCGTGGTGCAATGTCTGATTATGATACGGCACTCGATTTGGACCCATCCAATTTCCTTTCCCATTACAATCGCGGACTGCTCCGTATGCAGTTGGGGGATGATAACCGTGCCATCACAGACTTCGATTATGTCATCAAGATGGAGCCCCGAAACTTCATGGCAATCTTCAATCGTGCTATCCTGCACGACAAAACGGGTAATCTCCATGCTGCCATTCGTGACTATTCGGCAGTCATCAATCAATTTCCAAACTTCTGGACTGGTCTTCAATATCGTGCCAGTTGCTATCGTAGACTAGGTCAGACGGCAATGGCAGAGAGGGATGAGTTCCGTATTTTCAAAGCTCAGATGGACAAGCATATCGGTATACAACCGAGATGGAGTAGAAAGAAAGCCAAGGAGATGCGTAAACGTAGTGAAATAGATCCTGAAAAATATAACCAGATTGTGGTGGAAGATGACAATACGGTGGAGCATGAATACAAGAGTGAATATCGTGGACGTGTTCAGGATCGCTCAGTGGATATTGAGTTTATGCCTATGTACTTATTGTCTTATTTCAAATACAATAATGGCGTGAAATCATATCAGGCTTTCGATAGGGAAGTGGAGGATTTTAATAATACAGTGAAAATCTCTCACCATATCTATGTGACATGCAATCCCACCCAACTCGATGAAGCCCAGTCTAAAGCATTCTTCTTATATATTGATTCTTTGTCTGCCGGCATATCTGCTAGTCGTAACGTCAATACAGCAAAGGGACTGCTTCTGCAAAGGTCTGTCGCTTACGGTGTGGTCCAGAATTATGATGCAGCCATTAGCGACCTGACGGCTTATATCCAGATAGACAGTACATCATCTCTGGGGTATTGGCAGAGGGCGGTGTGCCAGACAATGATGAATGATTTCAATGCTTCGCAAGGCGTGAATACCAAGTTGATGGCAGCACGTACCATACTCGATTTCGACCGTGCTATCGAATTGAATGCGAAAAATGCATATTTGTATTTCGACCGTGGAAATTTGTATGTACGACAGAAGGATTATGGCAGGGCAATAGACGATTTCACGAAAGCGATAAATGCCGACCCTAATCTTGCGGAAGCCTATTACAATCGCGGATTAGCACGTATATACAGTAATAACAAGCAAGATGGAATACAAGATCTTAGCAAGGCTGGCGAACTTGGATTATACAATGCTTACAGTGTTATCAAGAAGTATAGTTCGTCAAAATAAATTGATGAGATGGCTGCTTGATGAAAAATAGCGCATTGTTTTTTCCTTTAAATAAAAAGAAAACATTACTTTTGCATCTGATTAAGATTAAATACTAATTTGTTATGGTTAAAATCACATTTCCAGATGGTTCTGTCCGTGAGTACGAACAGGGCGTAACTGGGTTACAAATTGCAGAGAGTATATCACCTGCTCTCGCCCGTGACGTTGTATCTTGCGGGATTAACGGTGAAACAGTAGAATTGAATCGTCCTATCAATGAGGATGCTACTATCGCTCTTTATAAATTCGAGGACGAAGAAGGCAAGCATACCTTCTGGCACACATCTGCACACTTGTTGGCTGAGGCATTGAAGGAGTTGTATCCTGGAATACAGTTCGGCTTCGGTCCTGCCATCGAAAACGGATTCTTCTATGATGTAATGCCTAAGAAGGGTGATGTAATTAGCGAAAGCGACTTCCCGAAGATTGAAGAAAAGATGAAGGAACTGGCTAAAAAGAACGAGCCGGTTGTTCGTAGAGATGTTTCCAAGGCTGACGCTTTGAAGGAATTCAAGGCTGACGGTCAGGAGTATAAATGCGAGCATATCGACCAAGATCTTGCAGACGGAACCATCTCGACATATACGCAAGGAGCATTCACAGACCTCTGCCGTGGTCCGCACCTTGTTTCTACAGGAGCTATCAAGGCAATCAAGATAACAAGTGTGGCCGGCGCCTTCTGGCGTGGTGACGCTAAGCGCGAGCAGATGACACGTATCTATGGCGTGACTTTCCCTAAAAAGAAGATGCTTGACGAATATCTCGTGATGCTCGAAGAAGCTAAAAAGCGTGACCATCGTAAAATTGGTAAGGAGATGGAACTCTTCATGTTCTCCGACCGTGTGGGCAAAGGTTTACCAATCTGGTTGCCAAAGGGAACGGAACTTCGTCTGCGTTTGCAGGATATGTTGCGCAAGATTCAGAAGCGTTTCGGCTATCTGGAGGTTATCACTCCTCATATCGGTAGTAAGAATCTTTATGTCACTTCTGGTCACTATGCTCATTATGGCAAAGACAGTTTCCAGCCTATCCACACTCCGGAAGAGGATGAGGAATACATGCTGAAACCTATGAACTGTCCTCACCATTGTGAGGTGTTTGCATGGAAACCGCGTTCTTACAAGGATTTACCTCTCCGCATTGCTGAGTTTGGTACTGTCTATCGTTATGAGAAGAGTGGTGAATTGCACGGACTTACCCGTGTTCGTTCATTTACTCAGGATGATGCTCACATCTTCTGCCGTCCAGATCAGGTCAAGGGAGAATTCCTTCGTGTGATGGACATCATTCAGACAGTGTTCAAAGTATTCAGTTTCGATAATTTCGAAGCACAGATAAGTCTTCGTGATCCTAACGATCATGAGAAATATATCGGTTCGGATGAAGTTTGGGAAGAGAGTGAAACTGCCATCAAAGAGGCTTGCAAGGAAAAAGGACTTGATGCAAAGGTCGTATGCGGAGAGGCTGCATTCTATGGACCGAAACTTGATTTCATGGTTAAGGATGCTATCGGTCGTCGTTGGCAGCTGGGTACTATTCAGGTGGATTATAACCTACCACAGCGTTTCAAACTGGAATACACCGATGAAGACAATACCAAGAAGACCCCTGTGATGATTCACCGTGCACCATTCGGTTCACTGGAACGTTTCACCGCTGTGCTTATCGAGCATACCGCTGGTCATTTCCCACTTTGGCTTACTCCTGACCAGGTCGCTATTCTGCCTATCTCGGAGAAGTTCAACGATTACGCTAAAAAGGTTGCCAGATATTTTGACGATAATGGCGTGCGTGCCACTATTGATGACAGAAATGAGAAGATTGGCCGTAAGATTCGTGATAACGAAATCAAACGCGTTCCTTATATGGTTGTCGTTGGTGAAAAAGAAGCTGCCGACGGACTTGTTTCAATGCGTAAACAGGGTGGTGGAGAACAGGCAACGATGAGTATGGAAGAATTTGCCAGCCGAATCAATGCCGAAGTTGCTAAGATGTTAGAATCAACTAACATCCAGCCAAAGGATTAGATAAAATGATGCTGCAAATTACATTGATGAGTCATTTTTGCATGTTTTATGCTTTTTTAAAAGAGACTCTTCTGTGTAATTTGCAGTTTTTCATGCAAAATATCAAATAAAAATTTTGAGATATCCGTTAAAATGACTAACTTTGCAGCCGCTTATCATAATATAGTTGAATGAAGAATGACAATATGAAGAATCAGTACCGCGTGAATGAACAAATTCGCGTCAGGGAAGTACGTGTAGTTGGGGATGATGGCGCGCAGGTGTTACCTACTCGTCAGGCTTTGGATTTGGCCCGTCAGCAAGGGGTCGATTTGGTAGAAATATCACCTAATGCCCAACCTCCAGTATGCCGTCTGATTGATTATTCCAAGTTCCTATATCAGCAGAAGAAGCGTCAGAAAGAGATGAAGCAGAAGCAGGTCAAGGTCGAAATCAAGGAAATACGTTTTGGACCGCAGACCGATGAGCATGATTATCAGTTCAAACTGAAGCATGCACAGGAATTCCTTGAAGAAGGCAACAAAGTTCGTGCTTATGTGTTTTTCCGTGGCCGTTCAATTCTTTTCAAAGAGCAGGGTGAAGTTTTGCTGTTGCGTTTTGCCAATGATTTGGAAAACTATGGCAAAGTAGAACAAATGCCGGCATTGGAAGGTAAGAAGATGTTTCTCTATATTGCACCAAAGAAGACGGGTGTAGTGAAGAAAAGTCAGCAGAAGATGGATCGTGAGAAACGTGAAGGTGGTGTCAAGGAGGTTGTGAATATCGTCAGGGCACATGCTGTTGAGAGTGAAGAAAGCGCTGAAACAAATGAAGTTGCAAAGAGCGGCGGACTTTTTGATAATGCCAAAAATGGCAGTGACGTGCTGAAAAAGCTCAAAGGTGAAGATTAAATAAGAAATAAAAATAGGTGCGTAACGCCGGGTATATGCGTTGCCATCAATATAAATAACAATTTAAAAATAAACAAAAAATGCCAAAAGTTAAGACAAATTCCGGTGCAAAGAAGAGATTCACATTCACTGGTACAGGTAAGATCAAGAGACATCATGCTTACCACAGTCACATTCTGACTAAGAAAACAAAGAAACAAAAGAGAAACCTGGTTCACCAGGCAATCGTAGATCATTCAAACATGAAGCAGGTACGCGATTTGCTCTGTCTCCGTTAATTTATTAGTCAAACATTTTAAAGTAAGAAAATTATGCCAAGATCAGTAAATCATGTTGCTTCAAAAGCAAAGAGAACTAGAATTTTAAAGCTCACCAAGGGTTACTACGGAGCAAGAAAAAATGTTTGGACGGTAGCAAAGAACACATGGGAAAAAGGTTTGACCTATGCTTACCGTGATCGCCGTAACAAGAAACGTAATTTCCGTGCATTGTGGATCCAGCGTATTAACGCTGCTGCACGTCTCGAAAATATGAGTTACTCTACTTTGATGGGTGCTTTGCACAAGGCTGGTATCGAGATTAACCGTAAGGTGCTCGCAGACCTCGCTGTAAACAATCCTGAGGCTTTCAAAGCTATTGTAGACAAGATTAAGTAAATGAGAAATGGCATTGTGACTCATAGTCTCAGTGCATTTTCCATCTTATTATTAGAATAAAAAGAGTTGCAAGTGATGATTCCTTGCAACTCTTTTTTTATGTTATGACTGGCGAACTTATGCCCGTCTGATTTATATTTTCATCGAAAGACTGATTCTATTGCGCCTTGTATCAATTTCCAACACTTTTACTTGTACGTGCTGATGCAGTTTCACCACTTGTGTCGGGTCAGTGACAAACTTATTGGCTAATTGTGAAATGTGTACCAATCCGTCCTGATGGATGCCCACATCGACAAAGGCGCCGAATTTGGTGATGTTTGTTACGATGCCTGGAAGAATCATTCCCACTTGCAAGTCATTGATCGTCCTCACCCTAGGGTCGTATTCAAAGACTTCAATTTCAGCTCTGGGGTCGCGTCCCGGCTTTTCCAATTCTTTCATGATGTCTTGCAGAGTAGGCATTCCGACCTCTTCAGAAGCATATTTCTTCAAATCTATTTCGCTTCTTTTCTGTTTGTTTTCCATCAGCTCTTTCACGCTGCAGTTCTCATCTTTCGCCATCGACTCTACAATGTGATAGCTTTCCGGGTGGACGGCACTGTTGTCCAATGGATTCTTGGCATCAGAAATCCTTAGAAATCCGGCACACTGTTGATAGGCGGAATTTCCTAGTCTTGGCACTTTCTTCAGTTGCGCACGACTGGTAAAGGGTCCATTGTCGCGTCTGTATTCGATGATGTTTTTTGCCAGTGCCGGTCCTAGACCACTTACGTAAGTCAACAAAGGTTCACTTGCCGTATTGACATTCACGCCGACAGAGTTCACACAACTCTCAACAACCATTTGTAGACTCTTCTTTAATTTTGTTTGGTCCACATCATGCTGATATTGTCCTACGCCCATACTCTGCGGGTCTATCTTAACCAACTCTGCCAATGGGTCCATCAATCGTCTCCCTATAGACACTGCGCCGCGCACGGTGATATCTTCATTGGGGAACTCATCTCGTGCAATTTGTGAGGCGGAATAAACAGAAGCACCATCTTCGCTCACTTCGAAAATCTGAATGGGTTTGCCCGAAAATTGTCTTTTCAGGATATCACTCGTTGAACGTCCCGCAGTACCGTTGCCCACGGCGATAGCTTCCGCTTGGTATTTGTTTGCTAGTTCTTCTATTCTTTTGCCTGCAGCGGCTTCATTCCCTTTTGGACCATAAGGATATACAGCTTCGAAATGGAGCAGATTTCCCAGTGCGTCGAGGCAAACCACTTTGCATCCAGTCCTGATGCCAGGGTCCACACCGATGACACGTTTCTGTCCTAATGGTGCCTGCAACAGCAGTTGCCGCAGGTTTTCAGCGAATATTTCGATAGCTTCTTCGTCAGCCGCTTGTTTACTGAGTGCTGAGAATTCCGTTTCTATCGAAGGACATAACAATCGTTTATAGGCATCTTCGGCAGCTTCACCTACGAGTTTTTGGCAGGGACCGTAGCCTCTGACGAACTGTCGCTTCAGTTTCTCTGTCGCTTCATCATCATCTACGGAGATGCATACTCTCAGAATTCCTTCGTTTTCAGCTCTGCGCATAGCCAACAGACGGTTGCCGCTGCATCTTTTCAGAGGTTCGCTGAAATCAAAGTAATCCGAATATTTAGCCGCCTCGTCTGTATCTTTTTTCGTTTTTATCACTTTCGATGTGATGACGGCTTCACGTTTAAACGTGTATCTGAGTTGCTGTCTGGCCCTTTCGTCCTCGTTGATAGTTTCGGCGATGATGTCTTGAGCGCCCTTGATTGCGGCTGCCACATCTTTTACATCTCCGCGCACAAACCGTTTTGCAACGTTTTCCGGATTGCTTTCTCTTTGCAGCATCATGAGCGTGGCGAGAGGTTCCAGACCCTGTTCGCGTGCGATTTGCGCCTTCGTACGTCTCTTGGGTTTGTATGGCAGATAGATGTCTTCCAGTTCGGTAGAGTCCCAGCAGTTGTCTATCTTATGCTGTAACTCATCCGTCATCTTGCCGAGTTCCTGAATCGTTTTGCAAACAGTCTCTTTGCGTTTGCTCAGTTCTTTCAATTTGTCATAATAGTCGCTGATGGCGGCTATCTTGACTTCATCCATTCCTCCAGTTCTTTCTTTTCTGTACCTGCTTATGAAGGGGATGGTGCATCCCTCGTCGAGCAATTGAACGGTATTTTCAACTTCACGTTCGGGCAGTGAAAGTTCCTTTGAAATTATTCTTGCGTAAATGTTCATATCAGATGAATTCATTAATCATTATATCACAAATCTTGCGCTTATATGAGCGCATGCAAAAAATCGAATTGCAAAAATACTCATTATTCCTCATTTCTTCAAAGTTTTAGACATAAATATTTTGATATTTTATATTGCTGCTCTTAATTTCAATGCTTCCATTTCGAAGTCATCTGTCAGCCGATCAAGTTCGTTTCGGGAGACCACCAGTGCATGAGAGTTTCGCTAGTAACCATTAGTGGCCACGCTAGTAACCATTAGTGGTCATGCCAGTAACCATTAGTGGTCATGCCAGTAACCATTAGTAGTCACGCTTCTAACTATTGATGAACTCTTGGTAGCTATGGCGATAAATACAAAAAATATGCTTTTTATTTTGAATTGCGCGTTGTTTGTAGTAACTTTGCAACTCAAATAAGAAGAGATAATGATTTCAGTAGAAGGATTAAAAGTGGAGTTCAGCATAAAACCATTGTTCCAAGACGTGAGTTTTGTCATCAATGACCGCGACCGCATAGCTCTAGTCGGTAAAAACGGAGCGGGGAAATCCACGATGCTCAAGATTTTGTGTGGAAAGCAAAAACCTACGGCTGGCGTCGTTGCCGTGCCGAATGATACCACGATAGGCTATCTGCCGCAGGTGATGATATTGCAGGATGATACCACAGTGAGAGAAGAGGCCCGTAAGGCATTTGCTAATAATACAAAAATCAAGGAACGCCTTGCTGCGATGAATAAACAATTGGCAGAACGTACCGACTATGAAAGCGACGATTATCTGTCTTTGGTTGAGAAGTTTACGCAGGAGCATGAGCGCTATATGATGATGGGCGGCGAGAACTATGAAGCGGAAATAGAGCGCACTCTGACAGGTCTGGGATTTGAAAGAACGGATTTCGAACGTCCTACGTCAGAGTTCAGTGGCGGATGGCGTATGCGTATCGAGTTGGCAAAAATATTGTTGCAGAAACCGGATGTGTTGTTGCTCGATGAGCCCACAAACCATTTGGACATTGAAAGTATACAATGGCTGGAGCAGTTCCTTGCGCAAAGCGCCAAAGCAGTAGTCTTGGTCAGCCACGACCGTGCCTTTATTAATAATGTGTCTAATCGTACACTTGAGATAAGTTGCGGCAGAGTCGTAGACTATAAAGTGAAGTATGACGAATATGTGGTGTTGAGAAAGGAACGCCGTGAACAGCAAATTCGTGCTTATGAAAATCAGCAGAAGGAAATCGCTGATATGAAGGATTTCATCGAGAAGTTCAGATATAAGCCGACGAAAGCCGTTCAGGTGCAGAGCAGAATCAAGCAACTGGCAAAGATTGTGCCGATAGAGGTTGATGAGGTGGACAATAGTGCGATGCATCTGAAGTTTCCTCCATGCCTGCGCAGTGGCGATTATCCGATAATATGTGATGATGTGAGGAAGGATTATGGCGAACATACCGTTTTCGATCATGTCACATTCACCATTAAAAGAGGCGAGAAAGTAGCTTTCGTGGGTAAGAACGGCGAAGGCAAATCCACGCTTGTGAAATGCATCATGAACCAAATTCCTTTTACAGGAAATCTAAAGGTAGGGCATAATGTGCAGATAGGTTATTTCGCCCAGAATCAGGCACAAATGTTGGATGAAAGTCTTTCGGTGTTTGAGACGATTGATAATGTTGCCAAAGGGGAAATCAGATTGAAAATCAACGATATTCTTGGCGCATTCATGTTTGGTGGCGAAGCCTCTGATAAGAAGGTGAAGGTGCTCAGCGGTGGTGAGAGAAGCCGTCTGGCAATGATAAGATTGTTGTTGGAACCGGTTAATCTTCTGATTCTCGATGAGCCGACGAACCATTTGGATATGCCTTCCAAGGATGTGCTGAAAGAGGCGATTAAAGCTTTCGATGGCACTGCAATTGTCGTTTCTCATGATCGTGAGTTCCTTGATGGATTGGTATCTAAGGTCTATGAGTTTGGAGGAGGACAGGTGAAAGAGCACTTAGGTGGCATCTATGATTTCCTGCGTGCTCATAACATGGAGTCACTTCATGAATTGGAGAAGTCTCCATCAGCCTCGAATAATGCGGAAAGTACAGCCAGTGATGCCGAAACATCGTCTCAAGAACCATCCCAGAGCAAACAGTCTTATGAAGAGCATAAAGAACAGCAGAAGAAAATCAGGAAAGCAGAGAAGAACGTGAAAGACTCTGAGGTGAAGATTGCTTCAATGGAAAAGCGCATAGCCGAACTTGACGAACTGTTGTCGAAACCGGAAAATGCCGCTGATATGACACTCGTGACGGAATACACATCTACCAAGCAGGCTCTGGATGAGGAGAATGAAAGGTGGATGCAGATGTCGGAGGAGTTGGAGACTCTGCAGAACGCATAAAGGGATGAACAATATATTCTACCAGGATATAACATAGTTAACTTAAAAATAAAAAGTATGAAAATGAAACAAATTCTTCCGATGATGATGATTGCTGCCACTCCTGTGACGGGAATGGCTCAAGGTCAGTTAAAATCGGGCATTGATGCCACCGACCTTAATACGTCAGTGAAAGCGGGCGACAACTTTTATCAGTTCGCTTGTGGCGGTTGGATGAAAAAGAATCCTCTGCCGGCAGCGTATTCCCGCTTTGGCAGTTTCGACCGTCTGGGGCAAGACAACAACAAACGTGTCAACTCCATTCTTAATGAATTGAAGAAAGGTACTTTTGCAAAAGGGACCATAGAACAGAAGTTGAGCGATTACTACAAGCTGCTGATGGACTCCGACCGTCTGAACCGTGACGGCGTAGCTCCTGTTATGCCACTCATCAAAGAGCTGGAAGCCGCCAAGACTGTTGCTGATTTGGATAATCTGAAGTTGAAGTATGCACCTTATGGACTATCCAATTTCATGGGTGTAGGTTTTGGTGCAGATGAGAAAAATGCCAAGATGAATATTCTGAATGTTTCTCAGGGCGGACTTACTTTGGGTCAGAAAGAATATTATTTGGATACCGATTCGGCTACGGCAGCTATCCGTGAGGCCTATAAGAAGCATATCGTGCGTATGTTCCGTTTCTTCGGATTCACCGAGGCACAGGCAGAGCAGAAGATGCAGGGCGTGATGAACATCGAAACTGCTTTGGCAAAAGTAAGTAAAAGTCGCACCGAACTGCGCGATGTAGAGGCAAACTATAATAAGATGTCTCTGAAAGAGTTCAACGCTAAATATCCGCATGTGCAGCTTGCTCAATTGTTGAACGCCCAAGGTGTAGACAACCAGTATATCCAGACGATGGTCGTTGGTCAGCCTTCATTTGTGGCTGGAGCTGACAAGCTGATTGCTGATATCAATCCCGATGACTATCGGGCATATATGGAGTGGGATGCCATTATGGGCGCTTCCAGTTATCTGAGTGATTATATCGTAGCAGCCAATTTCGATTTCTTTGGCAAGACGATGTCTGGTCGTAAGGAAAACTATCCCCGTTGGAAGCGTGCTACCAATCAGGTGGAAGGTCAGATGGGTGATGCCCTCGGTAAGATGTATGTAGAGCGTTATTTCCCCGCAACTTATAAAGCTCGTATGGAGAAACTGGTTAAGAATTTGCAACTGTCTCTCGCAGAGCGTATCAAGGCTCAGACATGGATGAGCAGTAAGACGCAGAAAGCTGCGCTTGACAAGTTGAATTCTTTTTATGTGAAGATTGGATATCCTAATAAATGGAAAGACATCTCCGGATTGACGATAGATCCCGACAAGTCTCTGTATGAGAACGTTATGGAATGCCGCAAGTTTTGGAACAAGTGGGATATCGATTATCGAGCAGGCAAACCAGTAGACCGTGACGAATGGTTTATGACACCACAGACCGTCAATGCATATTACAATCCAACGACAAATGAAATCTGCTTCCCCGCAGGAATTTTACAGGTACCTTTCTTCGATATGACTGCTGACGATGCTTTCAATTATGGTGCGATCGGTGTTGTCATCGGACATGAGATGACTCACGGATTCGATGACCAGGGTCGCCACTACGACAAGCATGGTAACATGACAGACTGGTGGACAAAGAGCGATGCTAGTAATTTCAACAAGCGTACCGGCAAGTATGCCGATTTCTTCTCTGCTATCAAGGTGTTGCCTGATTTGAATGCCAACGGAAAACTCACATTGGGTGAGAACCTTGCCGACCACGGAGGTCTCCAGGTCGCATACAATGCATTCAAAAACGCTACCAAAGGGATGCCAGAGCAGACCATCGGCGGTTTCACACCGGAGCAGCGCTTCTTCCTGGCTTATGCCGAAGTTTGGGCAAACAATATCACAACCGAGGAAATCCGCAACCGTACCAAGAGCGACCCTCACTCACTGGGCGAGTGGCGTGTGAACGGTTCTCTTCCACATATCGATGCATGGTATCAGGCATTCAATGTGAAAGAAAGCGACAAGATGTTTATCCCGAAGGACAAACGCCTTTCTCTCTGGTAATCCGGTCATAAATAGATAATAAGTTTTAAAACGTGAATTAAATAACATTTAGTTCACGTTTTTTTTATATCTTTGCCATTCAATAGAAAGATAGGGGAAATATAGAATATGCCGTTAAGATTACCAGACAAATTACCTGCAATAGAATTGCTGAAAAGAGAGAACATCTTTGTGATGGACAATTCGCGTGCCACCACTCAGGATATCCGTCCTCTGAAAATCGTGATACTCAATCTGATGCCTTTGAAGATTACGACTGAGACCGATTTGGTGCGACTTCTTTCAAACACTCCTTTGCAGTTGGAAATCAATTTCATGAAACTCAAGAGTCATACACCGAAGAATACGCCGATAGAACACATGATGATGTTTTATAAAGATTTTGATGTGTTGGCGCATGAGAAATTCGATGGAATGATTATTACGGGTGCTCCCGTAGAGACGATGGATTTTGAAGATGTGGAATATTGGGATGAAATCACCCGAATATTCTCTTGGGCACGCACGCATGTCACGAGTACGCTCTACATCTGTTGGGCAGCACAGGCAGGATTGTATTATCATTACGGCATACCCAAATATCCGTTGCCTAAGAAGATGTTCGGTATCTTCTGCCAGCACACACTGGATCCGCAATTGCCGATATTCCGTGGATTCGACGATGTATTCAATATGCCGCAGAGCCGACACACAGAGTTGCATCGTGATGATATCATGGCAAACAGCAATCTCACTTTGATTTCAGAATCAGAAGAGAGTGGTGTGAGTATGGTCATGGCACGTGGCGGACGCGAATTTTTTATTACGGGTCATCTGGAATATGCGCCGTATACACTCGACAAAGAGTATAAGCGTGATATGGGAAAGCGCGACGACGTGGAGATGCCTGTGAACTATTATCGTGGAAACAATCCGGACAATCCTCCTTTGGTGACATGGCGGGCACATGCCAATCTGCTTTTCAGCAATTGGATTAACTATTATGTCTATCAGGAGACTCCTTATGATATTAATAAGATAGAATGAAACAACTGGAACTGCTTGCACCGGCAAAGAACCTTGAGTGCGGTATCGCAGCCATCGATCATGGCGCAGACGCGGTGTACATCGGTGCATCGCGCTTCGGCGCACGTGCCGCCGCAGGTAATTCTGTAGAAGACATTCACAGTTTATGCGATTATGCCCATCAGTTCGAGGCGAAAGTCTACGTCACTGTCAATACGATTATCTATGATAGTGAACTCGATGAGACTCTTCGCTTGATAGACGAACTCGCTGCTGCAGGTGTAGATGCTTTGCTTGTTCAGGACATGGGACTGGTAGGCAAACTGTCTGGTTCCAAGTTGCCGCTTCATGCTTCCACGCAGACTGATAACCGTACTGCCGAAAAGGTGGCTTGGCTCAGGTCTCTGGGTTTCAGACGTGTGGTGCTTGCACGTGAGTTGTCATTGGAAGAAATCGCCGCCATTCATCGTTCCGTGCCTGACGTGGAACTCGAAGTATTCGTTCATGGCGCCCTGTGCGTGAGTTATTCTGGAGTTTGTTATGCATCTCAGTATTGTTTCAACCGTAGTGCGAACAGAGGAGAGTGTGCTCAGTTTTGTCGTCTGAAATTCGATTTGATCGATGCTGACGGCAAAGAAATTCTTCATCAGCGCCATCTGCTCTCGTTGAAGGATTTATGCCAGATAGACAATTTGGAAGCATTGGCGGAAGCTGGGGCTTGTTCTTTTAAAATAGAAGGCAGACTGAAGGATGTGGACTATGTCAAGAATGTGGTATCCGCATACAATTTGCGATTGAATAAAATGATTGACAAGCATCCTGATGAATATTGCCGTTCGTCGGCAGGCAGAGTGGAATACCTGTTTGCACCGAATTTGAACAAGACATTCAATCGTGGATTTACCAACTATTTCTTGCAAGGTCGCCAACCGGATATCTCGTCATTTGACACGCCAAAGGCAATGGGCGAATACGTGGGCAAGGTGAAAGAGATACGTGGCAATTCGTTTAATGTGGCTGGAACGGCTTCTTTTGCTAACGGAGACGGACTTTGTTTTATCAACGATGAGCATGAATTGGAGGGCTTCCGCGTGAATCGGGCAGAGGGGAATCGACTTTTCCCGCTCCGGATGCCTTCTCATCTGCGGCCGGGTTTGGCGCTCTATCGGAATAATGATGAGGCTTTCGGAAAACTTCTTTCGGGGCATACAGCTGTCAGGAAGATACCTGTATCTATGTCTTTCAGTACTACTGATGACGGCTTTTCGTTGGAGATAAATGCCGAGAACTGCCGATCTTCAGAGATTGTGATGCGGTCTTCTGTGCGGATGGAGAAACAGTTGGCTAAAAAGCCGCAATATGATAATATCGTCACGCAGTTGACGAAGTTGGGCAATACGCCTTATATCTGCGATGAAATATGGATTCGGAATGATGCCGACCGATATTTTATTCCCAGTAGTGTGTTGACTGAACTGCGTCGTGAGGCTTTGGCAAGCAGATCTGTTGTGATGACAAATGATGAAACGATGCCTTCTGCACTGTTTCCTGTGAAACAATGGCAGCTGGAATACAAGTCTTTTCCTTATCTGTATAATATTTCTAATCGTGCGTCGCGCGAGTTCTATCATGTGCATGGTCTGAAGGATGCAGCGGAAGCATTCGAAATCGATGATGCCGCTAAGACAGGTAAGACGGCAGAACCTTTGATTATGCAGTGCCGCCATTGTCTGAGATATTCGTTAGGCTATTGCGTAAAGCGCGGTGGACAAAGTCCCACATGGCACGAACCTCTGTATTTGCGGTTGCCTGATGGCCGCCGTTTCCGTCTTCAGTTTAATTGCAACGAATGTCAAATGAATGTATATGCCTCGAAATAAGCGATTGGTTATCTGGCTTTCACTGTTTTTGTTTCTGACTTTATCGTTAACTTCATGTTATCATCAGAAGCACAAAACTCATGATGCGTTGGTGCAATTCAATGAGCGTCAGCGCGATTCATTGTCATTTTTTACGACTCACCACTATACCAAAAACTATAATTTCGTTGTCAAATGTGATTCTTTGGTCTTGCTCAAACAGCAACCCGAAGAGATGGTCAACAATCTGCAGATAGATTCTTTTGTCGTCAGACGGCACGACCATCTTGTTGTGGCGGATATCCGTATGATTCCCACTGATTCCATTGATTCCGTTTGGGTGCAGGTGGCTCGCGACCAGTCCACGTTCGGATGGATACACGAGTCGGAACTCATACCCAATGTGGTGCCTGATGATCCAATATCACAGTTCATCTCCACCTTCTCCGACACGCATACCATCATCTTCCTTGTTGTGATATGCCTGATCTCGGTAGGTTATCTGTTGCGCAAATTGCAACGTCAGCAGGCTCCGATCGTGCATTTCCGTGATATCGATTCATTTTATCCCACGTTGTTGACTATCATTGTGGCTTCTTCCGCCACCTTCTATGCCAGCATTCAGACGTTTGCGCCTGAGGTGTGGAGACATTTCTATTATCATCCCACGCTGAATCCTTTCTCTGTGCCGCCGTTGCTAGCCATCTTCCTTGTATCGGTATGGGCGATGCTCATTATAGGGATTGCGGCCATAGACGATACACGTCATCAGTTACCTTTTGGCGAAGCAATCATGTATCTCAGTGGATTGGCTGCTGTATGTGCTGTGGATTACATTGTATTCAGTATCACCACCTTATATTATATCGGTTATCTCATTCTTGTCGCCTATGTGATTTTTGCCCTGAAACGCTATTTCAGTATCACCCGTGCATATTATATATGTGGCAATTGTGGTGCAAAACTGCATCGGAAGGGTAGGTGCCCACATTGCGGAACTATGAATAAATAATGAACTCCCATCCTGTGGAGATCAATATCCTCATAAATGAGGATTTCACAAACCGTTAATTTTTTGTAACTTTGCAGCCATAAATTTATTGTGAATTATGAACAAGAAAACTTTTATAGCTGTAGCACTGATGCTTTCTGCCGTGAATCCCATATCGGCAGGACGGTTGAGAAACCCTTTTGATGGCATCAGTCTACTCGACTCATCACGAGTTCACGACCTTGATGAGGTTGTCGTCATCTCGCAATCCAAGGAAATTTATCGCCTGAGGCAACAGCCTTTGAGTTCCACGGTTTTTTCAAATAAAGAGTTGCAGTCTCTCAATTTGAGGGATTTGCGCGAGATTTCGGCTTACGTGCCGTCGTTTATCATGCCCAACTATGGTTCGCGACTCACATCTTCCATTTATGTGCGTGGTATCGGTTCGCGTGTTAACAGTCCTGCCGTTGGCATTTATGTAGACGGAATGCCGTTGATGAACAAGAGCGCGTTCAATTTTCATACTTACCAGTTAGACCGTGTGGACATTCTGCGTGGTCCACAGGGCACACTCTATGGTCAAAATACCGAGGGTGGATTGGTGCGTATGTATTCCCGTAATCCGATGAATTATCAAGGTACGGATGTCAATTTGGGGTGGGGAACCCATTGGTATCGCAATGCAGAGATAGCCCATTATAATAAGGTGAACGACCAACTCGCGTTTTCTCTTGCCGGATTTTATAACGGTCAGAATGGCTTCTTCCGCAATCAGACCACGGGCGATCATGCCGACTTGTATAATGAGGCGGGTGGAAAATTCCGTTTGATGTTTCAGCCCACCAGTAGACTGTCTTTCGACTATATCGCCGATTATCAATATGTTCGTCAAAACGGATTCCCTTATGGACTTCTAAACGCTGAGACGGGTGTTACCGCCGAGCCGTCAACCAATATTCAGGGGAATTATCGCCGCAATATGTTCAACACGGCACTCAACATGACATTCCATGCCAATGCCTTCGACTTCAATTCCACCACCAGTTATCAGTATCTCAAAGATTACATGCTGATGGATCAGGATTATCTGCCTGAAGATTATATGCATTTGGAGCAGCGTCAGTTTCAGAATGCGATGACTCAGGAATTTACGTTCAAGAGCAACACCAAGACATTTTGGCATTGGACTACCGGTGTATATTTCTCTTACGAATGGTTGAAGACCAATGCTCCTGTCTATTTCGGGAGCGGCATCACAAGTCCTATCGGCAATGCGATACAGACATCGATGTATAATGCGATGGTCGGTGCCATGGCTGCCCGGTTTATGAAGACGGGACTTTCGCAGGCTGCTGCGATGGCTGCTGCAAAGAAAGCCATAGAGACTGCCGGCGGCGTGTCAATGGATGTCTCGATGGGAGCACCAGGTCTGTTCCATACGCCACAGTTCAATCTGGGTATCTATCATGAATCCAATATCGATATCACCGACCGCCTCACCGCAACTTTGGGTCTGCGCTATGACTATAACAGGGTGAAAATTCATTATGAGGCTTCTGCCGCAATGGAATTGGCTGCGAATGTGATGGGACAAAAAGCCACGTATGTGCTTTCATCGGTTTTGGATAACCGTGCCCGTAGCAATTACAACCAACTGTTGCCTAAGTTCGGGCTTAATCTGAAGATAGACGACAACCAAAGTAATGTCTATGCCACAGTGAGCAAAGGCTATCGTGCAGGTGGGTTCAACATCCAGATGTTCTCGGACATCCTTCAGACAGAACTCAATGCCAACAGTAGCAAAGCGATGCGTGGCAGTTATGATGTGCCTCATACCGATGCAGATTATGAGAGAGTGAACAAGACGATTGCTTACAAACCGGAAACCAGTTGGAACTACGAGGTAGGTACGCATCTCAATCTCTTCGATAATATGATACACTTCGATTTGTCCGCTTTCTACATGCAGGTGCGCAATCAGCAGCTTTCCGTCATGGCTAGTCAATACGGTTTCGGTCGTATGATGGTCAATGCGGGCAAGAGCTACAGTTGTGGTATCGAGGCCGCTCTTCGGGGCAGTGCCATCTCCGACCATCTCAACTGGGCAGCCAGCTATGGTTTCACCCATGCCGTGTTCCAGGATTATACCGATAGCGTGGTTGTGGGTGGTGTGACCAATGTTGTGGATTATAAGGACAAGAAAGTGCCTTATGTGCCGATGCACACTTTTGCCGCCAATGCCGATTACAGATTTGATGTTGCACCTCAGGGTATGCTTCGTTCCGTCACCGTCGGAGCAAACGTTACAGGTCTCGGTAAAATCTATTGGGATGAGGAAAACGAATATAGCCAGAAGATTTATGCTGTGCTTGGCGCCCATGCCGATGCCGATTTTGGCAGGGTGGTGTTAAGTGTATGGGGGCGTAATCTCACTGATACCAAGTACAACACCTTTGCCGTGAAGAGTTCCGCCACAGGGAAAGCATACACTTTCGCGCAGCGTGGAAATCCGTTCCAGTTTGGTGTTGATTTGAAATTACATTTTTAGATGATTGAATATTAATCCAATTGTTAGAGAGCATGCCGTTCAAGATATCTTGGGCGGCATTTTGTTGTTTTATATTAAATATTTAAGTTAAACATTAATAATTCGATTTTTTTATTTATCTTTGCCTTTTAATGAGATATAGTATGCAACTAACTCACAAAGTTTTACGTCAAAACAATAAATGAATGAAATGAAGAAGATAATATTATATGGACTTGTCGTAATATTGTCGATGGGCCTAAGCAGCTGCGGGAACAAACATAAAAAAGATTTTAACCGTCTGCTTATCGAATTAGCTGATGCTGATAAGACGATTGATCATCAGGATTGGTCTGCTATCGAAAAATATCTTGATTCTCAAAAGGAAAATTTCAGAGACTTCTACGAAGATGACAAAATCAATGTGGAGGCGGTGAAAGAGTATATCGAGGACTTCTTTGAACATAGAAGACCGTCAAAACAAATCAGTTTTGTAGGTATTGGAGATAATGCGTATCTCAAAGTGAATTTTTATCTGGAACGTTCGGGGAGTATGACACCTTATGATTCACCTCAAGGTGACGGCTCGTTCAAGGCCGCTATTGTCCAGATGCTGAACAATTTACCTGGAAATAATGGCGACAACAAGATATTTGTGGTGAACAGTAAGGTGTGCCAATATCCGCAAGGATTCCAAAAATTCATTGCAGATAACAATATCTTTGAAGCGACTAAGGGTATCGGCGATCCCAGTTATACGGATTTCTCGAAAATCTTCGACACGATACTTAATAAGACTGGTAATGATGAATTGAGCATCTTGGTCACAGATATGATTTATTCTACAAAATCGATGAGTGGCATTAATCCCCAAAAGGTTTTTGCCGAGGCACAAGGTATGACGAATGCCGTGTTTAAGGATGAAGTGAAGAAGAAGTCGATGCTGATTGTCAAAATGGACGGAAGCTACAATGGTCCTTATTATTCATATAATGCCCCCAGCACGGGAAAGGTCTACAACGGTCGTCGACCTTATTATATTGTCATTGTAGGAAGTAATGACAACATAGCACGGCTGACCAGTGACAAAACTTATTCTTCGTTCTGCAAATTGGATGAGATGCGCGGATTTGAGCATAAATATCTGTTTGAGACATCTGATGTCTACAAGCCTTATTATTCTTTGTTGCTCAACAATCCCGATATTCGTGGTCGTTTTCTGCCTGAGCGTGGGCAGGAGTCACAGATAACATCCATAGAAGATATGGAGGTGGACAGAAATTCAGGTGACATACGTTTGGCTCTTGCCGTGGATTTGGGTAATATGTTCATAGATGATGACTATCTGACCGACGTGAGAAATTATAAGATTGAGTCGGATGACGAAATACAAATCAAGGAAATACGCAAGATTTCGAATAAGGATATCACTCCTGCTGAAAAGAAATACATAGGAAGTGCCACCCACATCTTCATCCTAGAGATGAAAGATGTGAAAAGCGATCAGAAGGTGGATATCAAATTGCTGAATCGTCTGCCTGCATGGGTTGATGCCTCTTCGAGTGATGACGACACCAACATCGGCGGTGGGATGTTTGCCAACACTACATTCGGACTGAAATATTTGTTGCAGGGCATTTATAATTCCTATCAGAAGAATTCCGATGGGGAACCGTATTATTTTGATTTGGAGATGAAGTTTAAAAATTAGAAGTTTTAGTAAAGATATAAATAGAGATGAAAAATTCCATTTTATTGATTTCGGGATTAGTTGTCACGCTACTGTTCCTGATTTTTTCCACATCGCTTTTCGAGGCATTGTATTATGACCGCGAATTCTCGAACGAGATGTATAATCAGAATTTGTATTTTATTGTGGCGATAGTCACGGCAGTAGTGGCATGGGTTTTGGCAGGTATCTATTACTATGCCGTGAATTCAGTTCGGTTCAGCCGTTGGTATCATTGGTTGATTGTGCTCATTGCGGCGATGATTATAGCGCCTGTGATAAATTTCACCTATCCAAATAATATCTTTTCAGATGATGGTCTTGACTTTAGCAATCAGCTGTTCAGCTTTTGCGTCATGGACTTGTTGGTAGAGGCCGTGCTGTTCATCGTGGCTTCGTTCTCCGTCCGGTGGTGGTCATCAAACTGTCGCCACACTCCGATACCGGAATAAGGACCTCCCCCGACCCCTCCCAAGGAGGGGAGTGCCTGGCGAAAACAAAATTCCGTATGGGCGACTCTGATTATTGTTACATTTAATATAGATATTATTTTTTGTTACAAATAATAGCGAGAGAGATTAATAAAGAAACAATAACGAAATCCAATCCCGTTAGGCACTCCCCTCCTTGGGAGGGGTTGGGGGAGGTTAACATTAATAAAAGATGAGACTATTTCTATTTCTTGTAGGCGGAACAGGTTCGCGTGTGATGCGGCCGTTGGTGATGCAGTTGGCTGCTGGTATTCATCCTATGAATGATGCTGGGCAACCGATGCCGCTCGAAATAATTCCGATAATCGTGGACCCTCATAAGGCGAACGAAGACTTGAAACGTACAGATAACCTGTTGCGTTGGTATAAACAGATACGTCAATCGCTGTATGGCAATGACGTGGACGTGCTTCATGGCTTCTTCTCGGTCAAGATTTCCACATTGAGTGACATCTTACCCAACGGCTCAAACCTGAGTGACACGTTCCTGTTTAACATGGGCGCAATAGAATCCAAGAAGTTCCAGGACTTTATTTCGTATAATACACTTGATACTGGTAACCAGGCTTTATGCTCAATGATGTTTTCCAATTACCAGTTGGATACTAAAATGGATATCGGTTTCGTGGGAAGTCCGAATATCGGAAGTGTAGCACTCAACCAGTTTAAGGACAGTGAAGAGTTCCGTCAGTTCTCTAATGTCTTTCAGAAGTCAGACCGCATCTTTGTTGTCAGTAGCATCTTTGGAGGAACTGGTGCCGCAGGATATCCCATCATCGTGAAGAATATACGTAATGCGGGTAACAATGCGATGATCAACAATCGTGGCGATTTGCGCGATGCCAAGATTGGCGCACTCACGGTTTTGCCATATTTCAATGTGCAGCAGGATGAAAAGAGTCCTATTTCTCGTGCGGATTTCATATCAAAGACCAAATCAGCATTGTTTTATTATCATGATAATCTCACAGGATTGAGACAGAACGGCACAGACTTGCCGTTGTCGAAAATCAATGCATGTTATTATTTGGGCGACGAGGTTCCGAGTAATCCATACTTTAATGACCCTGGTGGAAATGGTCAGCGCAATGATGCTCATGTCGTGGAATATGTAGGAGCATTGTCCATACTTGATTTCATGGGTATTCCAGATGACCAATTGAAAACTGTTGGTGGTAATGCTGTGAATCCCATTTACAAAGAATATGGATTGGCTAATGATAAGTTAACACTCAATCTGAAAGATTTCGGATTGTCAACTCGTGTGTTTGTTAATCGGCAGATGGTTAAGTTCCATCTAGCATATATGTATATAACAAACCAATTGAAGTCGGATATTGGTCGAGGTTACACACAAGATAAGCCGGAGATCACTCATGGATTTCTTTCAACGTCAACGTTCAATACGCTTACATCGAATTTCTATGTGGCCTACAGACAATGGTTGAAAGAACTTCGTGGTAACCAGCGTAGTTTCATTCCGTTCAATTTGGATACAGAGAAATTGAGCGATGCCATTACTGGTATTGCTCCCAAAAGTGGATTTTTAAAATCGACAATAGATTACAAGTCATTGCTTTCTTCATTAAACAAAGCATCTCAAGTCTCTGTCAAGAGTGGTAAATACGGGGCAGACAAAGTCGCTTTGAAATTACTTGACTTACTTGATGAAACTCTTGATAAACTGGTTGATGAGAAATATGATTCTCTTTGTTGAGCATCAACATCGGTCATGAAGTTTAAGTATGCAGAATCGTTTGTTAAGAATTAAAGAAAATCGTTATGTCAAAAATACTATCATATAATAATAAAACAACGGGTGAAGGGTGGATTCCACTAACCAATCAGTATGGCGGTGATGAAATTGATATGATTTCCGACCCTAACGGAGGATTATCTCAGCAACCTCGAACGGCAATACCATCACCTTTTGCCCAGATGGATTTGGTGAAGAATGCCTTTCTTCGACTTTCTACACATCCGAATCTTCAAGGTGAGATGATGGATGAAAAGTTGGTCGCTAATGCCTTGGATATCGCTCAGGTGTTTTTTAACTATTCGGAACTGAGTAATGAAATCCATATTGTGGAGTGGAACAAGGCTGTTGAACTGCAACAGTTACAAAATGAGCCACAGCATAAGTTGTTAGGTGATACCATATCCATGTTTATGGAACAAGATAAAGAGGCGTTCAATTTTGATAAGATGGATCGTCTTTATTTTCTTGTCTGTGGCAATCAGGTGATTGGAAGTACATCGCCTGTGACTCTTTTCATGGCCTCTCCGAATGCGAAGGAAGGTGTCTTTCAGATTCCCGTTGAACAAAATGTCAATTTGTTCGAACTCTGGCGCCCGTTATATATGCGTCAAGAAAAGTTCGTTAAATACATCTATGCCCTTTTCACAGGCTATCCCGATTTGAAGAAATATTGTGGAGAGGTGAATAAATACCTTATCACAAATTTCCGCTTATTATCTTCAAAACTCCAAGATGAAATATTGAAGGATATTGGTAATCCTGATATTATGGAGGTGAGCAATGCAGAGCGTGCCAAAGACTTCCTGGAAGTGAATTATACCAAGTTGGATTCGGGCGTTCAGTCATTGGGCGTTCCACTCTATGGTGCACGTATGGAAGATGTGATAGATGCCATATCAAAGAGTGATTTCATTATCCTGCCTTCCAGAGAGGTGGATGATAAGTTGCCGTTGGTATTGCAAAACCATTTAAATGCGCCTCTCACTGATTCTTTCCAATATATTACGAGTGCATGGGATGATGCTATTACCATTAAACCAGAAGATTATGCAATGCCTCCTGAAAAAAGAGTGCTTCCGGCTACTAGTCACCAATATCCATGGTTGACGACCGATGATTTTTTACAACCATCGCTCATAAAACTTGATTATACCGTAGACCGCGATAACTTCTTTGATGGAAATTTGTCTCTTGGAAGTCGTGAAACAGATGAATGTGATTTCGTGTTGCCTATCAAGCCACTTTTCTTTAAGTATTTTAATGTCAGTGATTTGTGGGGTACGATTAGCGGGCGTCCAAAATTTGAAATTGTTCATAACAAAACAGGTCAAAACGAGACTGTAAAGGTAGTATTACGTATTCCAGTGAATAAACCAGGGAAGTTTATTACCTTGGAACGTACTTATGTCCCAGCCCACAATATCGATTTAACATACGACAAGCGTAACGACCGCGGATATTTCATCACGGTACCTTTTGCGTTGTCCGTATTTCCTTTTGTTCATGCAGATTGTCTGAAGCAATATAATGTGCAGTTGGTGGACCGTGCCTTGGGTATGCTTGAGAATTACCATCTTTCACTCGAATTCTATAAGAATGGTTATTTGAATCGAGTAAACGATACGGATGTAGTGGAACGTGACCGCAGTCTGAAATCAGAAAAGAGGGTGGGCTCATGTTATTATCGCCTGTCAAGTGATTTTGATTTCATCAATGTCACTTTGACGGATGAACATGGAAATAAAGTATCAGAAGGTGCTGTTTGTCCACGTTGGCACGATTACATATCTGGACATGATGCGTTCACGTTTGCCGTTGACTTCGGTACTACCAACACGCATGTGGAATGTATGCGGTCTGCCGATATGCCCGAACCGCTTAAAATAGATTCCGTTTCACGTGAGCGCTTGCTTGCTACATTATATAATGGTGAGAGTGTTCTCTATGATGTCATTATGAAACAGGAATTCTTGCCTAAGAGCATCGGCGACTGTTATGGATTCCCACAGCGTACAGTGCTTTCAGAGTGTGAACGAATGGATGCCGAGAATGTTGATAACATTATTGCTCTTGGTGATGCTAATATTCCGTTCATCTATGAAAAGGAGAGTATCGGATATGGTAACAGGATTGTGCCTAATCTGAAATGGTCTACAGAGATTGCAACGAGTAAGAGGTTCCGCGCTTATATCACGGAATTAGCATTGCTTATGCGAACGAAAGTATTGCTTGAAAACGGCGATATCACCAAGACCCGTTTGGTTTGGTTCTATCCTTTGAGCATGAAAGTAGGAAATATCAACAAGATGGGTGAGGCATGGACCAAGACATTCCGTGAAGTATTCGGCATTGATGCGAATGAGAATAATCTCATACAAATGCCGGAATCCGTCGCACCATATTATTATTACAAATGTTCAAGCAAGTTCAGGGGAGCGGCATCCACCGTTGCCAGCATTGATATCGGTGGTGGCTCTAGTGATGTAGTGGTCTTTGAGAGCAATGCACAACAGCCTACATTCCTGACTTCTTTCCGCTTTGCAGCCAACGTGTTGTTTGGTGATGGATTCTCTGAGGTTCCCCATGGAGATTCGAATCCGATGATTGTGAAATATGTGGATTATTTCAAGCGACTCTTCGATAGCGATGATGATAAATACGGCGAGTTGAACGGAATATTGGATGATATCACATCGAAACGTAAGTCTGAAGATATCAACGCTTTCCTTTTCTCTGTCATTGGTAATAAAGTCGTCGGAGGAAATGACGTGTTCTCTTATAATATGAGATTGAATGAAGACTGTACACGTAAGATCATATTCATATATTTCTATGTGGCACTCATGTATTATGTGGCAAGTATCATGAAACATCGTCATCTGGAAAAGCCACGTAGTGTCATGTTTAGTGGAACAGGCTCCAAAGTTCTGGATATTGTAGGCAATCAACGTGATTTGGATTTGATATCCCAGGCAGTGTTCGAACGTGTGTACGGTGAGAAATACGATACAGACGGTTTCTCGGTCGTCATGGAAAAGAATGAACCGAAGCAGATTACGTGTCGCGGGGCTCTGATGCAGGTACGTGATGTGACAGGTTGCAAAAATGTGAAAGAGCTGAACGATCTGATGAACGATTTTGATAACACTCTGAAATGTAATTATTCACTTGTTCAAAAGGAAAAGCTTACTTATGATGATATGGACAAGCCAGAACTCCGTGCGGAAATAGTGGCTAAAGTCAAAGAATTTAATGATTTCTTTTTCGTTTTGTGTGAAGACATACATGTCGTGGATCGTTTCTTGGTCGAGAATAAAGCTTTGTTGAAGTTCAAAGAACTGGTGAATACGGATTTGGAACATCATCTGATCAATGGCTGGAACTTTGTAAACAAAAATCAAGAGGATAAGAACGGCAGTGACCCGATAGAGGATACCATCTTCTTCTATCCATTGATTGGCAGCATACGCGATAATCTCATAGAAAATCTAAAGGAGGACTAGCATGGCGAAAATGTTTTCAAATTTCTTTGGTCAGTCCCAATCTGATTCTGAATTATCACAGGAAGAGAAAGACTCAGACGAAATCAAGAACACAGATTCCGTTAGTCCTGATAGATTGGATGTGATGGAAGAGAGAATCAAAGTCCTGGAAAATAGGGTGGCAGAATTGGAAGCCTTTATACATAAACACCAAGATACGGTCACTGTTGAAAAGCCAAAAGTTGAAGAGACGGAAGCCGTGGAAGTCCATGTCGTTGATCATCAACCGCATACTGTTAGTTATTATCTTGCAGCTCCAAATCCAGACGGAACTTTCAGTGACATATCAAAGAACGAACAGATAGGAAAGAGTATTTATCAACTGACGACGAGTGATGAGATTAGTGGCAATTTTATCATGCTTGATACTCATGATGCCATTGCTACTGCTATGATATCTGTGTCACAGTTCGTTAAGCCCGTTTGTAAGGTGAAAGGTGCCGTTTCCACTCTGCCTCGTCATATTGTGACAGAAGAGGAAGGTGTCGCTGTAAAAGAGGGTGAGATTTGGCGTGTGAAAAATAAAGCTGTTATCAGGATGGAATAAATGTGTGATTTTTAACGATAACTGAAATATGCAAGTTAGATGTCCGAAATGTAGGTTTAAATTTGATATGTATGCAGCTCCTGGGATCAAGGAGCTGTCATGTGTATGTCCACGTTGTGGTATGCCGTTTGTTTATATTGTCCCAGATGTTGATGGAAAGGATGTAGCAGAAGATGAACGGATGAATCCCGTGGGGGATGAGGCTGAACCTGCCGAGGTGGACCAGACAGAGACATCGTACCAATCACCTCAATTGTCAAACCATGAAGATACCGACAAGGATACTTCGAGTGAGGAGCATATTCCTGAATTTGTAAATCCATATACATCACAAGATAATCACGAGGAACAGAAAAATAACACACCATCTCCCTTTGGTGTAAAACCTCGTATCCATCAGCGTGGCATGATACCCATTATCGTGTTCGTTATATTATTGGTTATCGCATTTTTTGCCATGCGTAGTTGCTTCACAGATAAATCATATACATCGGATAGTGTGTATAATAATGGCGTGAGTGATAATGATGAAGATACGGATGAATCTGTTGATAGTAGTGCGACTAAAGATGATTTTACAGAGATTCATCCAAGTAAAGCACCGAGATGGATACAAGGCAAATGGACCGTGGCAACAGATTATGGTTCGATAGATGTAACAATCCGAGGTGATCATATATACGAAACTTCTGGTGGTGAAACATCTCGTGGAAAATACTATTATGAAAACGGAAAGTTGAATTGCGACTATGGCGATGGTAGTGTCATCATATACCAACTTGATGAGTCGCGCAGGCTCATCGATGCTGGTGATGGCTTGTTTATGCATAAGGTGAAATAACACAGTGAACGTCAGAGACAGACAGATATTTCATATTGCATTGCCGTCGATAATTTCTAATATTACGGTACCGTTGCTTGGACTTGTCGATTTGACGATTGCTGGACATTTGGGCCAAGCTTCATATATCGGTGCTATTGCTGTTGGTTCCATGATTTTCAATGTCATCTATTGGATATTCGGTTTCTTGCGGATGGGTTCCAGTGGAATGACCTCCCAGGCTCTCGGCCGTAGGGATTTGTCCGAAGTGATGCGGATATTGTTACGGGCCATGGTCGTGGGATTCTTGATCGCGTTGTGTTTCGTCGTATTTCAGATACCACTTAGATGGATAGCTTTGGAGATTATGCATCCATCGGCAGGTATCAGAACCCTTACCGCCACCTATTTTAATATATGTATTTGGGGCGCTCCAGCCATGCTTTGTCTTTATGGATTGACAGGTTGGTTTATCGGAATGCAAAATACACGTGTCCCGATGATGGTCTCCATTTTCCAGAATGTCGTTAATATTATTGCCAGTTTATTGTTTGTTTATGGTTTTGGGATGAAGATTGCGGGCATAGCCCTAGGCACGTTGATAGCCCAATGGAGTGGATTCCTGATAGCTGGATTTTTATGGTTGAAGCACTATTTGCGTTTATCTATCTATTTTGATGGGAATTGGCAGGTGGTGTTTGGCCGTAAGGCAATGTCAAAATTCTTTACCGTCAACCGTGATATCTTCTTGCGAACATTGTTCTTGGTAGCCGTCAATCTGTTTTTCACATCTGCCGGGGCCCATCAGGGCGACATGATATTGGCTGTGAATACATTATTGATGACGCTCTTCACTCTGTTTTCTTATGTCATGGACGGTTTCGCTTTTGCTGGTGAGGCATTAAGCGGCAAATATTATGGCGGAAAGAATCGGGAGGCTTTTGATGATGTTTGCCACCGATTATATATATGGGGTGGGGCAATGGTCATTGTTTTCACGTTGGTCTATGCATTGGGCGGTAATGCATTTCTGTCGTTGCTCACCAATGATGAGAGTGTGATAGCTGCTGCCAACGAATATTTTTGGTGGGCTGTAGCAATACCTGTTGCTGGTGTTGCCGCATTCATTTATGATGGAATATTTATTGGGATGACAGCCACACGCGGTATGCTTGTCTCTTCTGCCATAGCTTCCATCGTCTTTTTCGCTTTGTTCTTCGTCCTTCGTCCATTGATGTTTAATCATGCTTTGTGGCTTTCATTCATTGTTTATCTTGCAATCAGAGGATTGATTCAAAATATTTATCTGCATAAGTTCATCGATTTCAATTGCAAATGATTATCTTTGCAGAAAAGCAATTGATTTATGGAAATATTGTATCTTTTAATTGGATTTGTTGTAGGTGGCATTATTGTCTACCTTATTGTAAATGGAAAGGTGAAGAATGTGGATTCCCAGTTGATGCTAAGCCATCAGCAGTTGGAACAGGAACAGAAATCACGTCAGTCTGTTCAGTCGCAGTTGGACTCAGTGAATGACTATAATAAAGAACTGAATGCACAGATAACTCAGATAAAAGTGGAGTTGGGACGTGCAAATGCGCAGTTGGACGCAGAACGGGAACAGAATTCGAAGGAGATGCAGATGCGCAGGGAACAGTTTGAGCAGCAGTTGAAAACCGTCCAGGAACAATTCTCCAATCTAGCAACGAAAGTTCTTAATCAGACTTCCGACCAACTGAAATCTACCAATACGGAGAATTTCGAGAATCTGACCAAACCACTCAAGCAAAACATTGAGCAGTTGCATCAAGCCATTCAGACCACAAACTCAGAAACGGCCAAGAGTACGGCGTCGCTTTCACAACAGTTGAAGGAGATGAGCGAACAGACGCATAAGATCGATGCTACAGCCACGCGATTGACCAATGTGATTCGTGGTGGTAACAAGGCACAAGGCAATTGGGGCGAACGTCTGCTTACCGACATCCTAGATGCACAAGGATTCTCGTGTGGAACCGACTATGATGTGCAATATACCATCACCGATGATAAAGGAAATGTCATCACCAATGATGAGAGCGGCAAGCGGATGATTCCCGATGTGGTGCTTCATTATCCCAACAATGAAGACGTGGTGATAGATTCGAAGATGTCTATCGATGCTTATTATCAATATGTGAACACGGAGGATGAGACCCTGAAAAAGAAATTTGCCGATGATATGGTGAAGAGTATCAGGACACAGATGACCGGACTTGCTAAGAAAGACTATAGTCAATACATCAAGAAACCTCGTCGAGCTATCGATTTTGTCATTATGTTTGTGCCGAACGAAGGTGCTTTGCAGTTGGCTTTGGCAAGAGAACCGAAACTCTGGGGCGAGGCATTCGACAAACAAGTGTTCATCACAAGTCAGCAAAATCTCATGGCAATATTGAAGATGATTCAGATAGCATGGCGCCAATATGCGCAGACAGAAAATCAGAAGAGAGTCTTTGATATGGCAGAAGAAATGTTGAAACGTGTGGGTGAGTTCATCAAACGTTTCGACAAAGTGGGAAAGGATTTGGATGTCTTGCGCAATGATTATCAGAATGCCCACGACAAGGCATACACGGGTCGCCAAAGTATTGTGCAAAAAGCAAATGAGTTGAAAGAACTGGGCGTGAAGGAAAGTGCCAATCAGCCTATTCCTCCTATAGAACCTGATTTATTAAACGAAGAATGAAAAAGATAAAGAAACGTTTGTTGTTTATTTGTCTCGGCAATATTTGTCGTAGTCCTGCAGCAGAGGGTGTGATGAAGGCTTTTGTTCATCATGCCTGTCGTGATGACGAGTTTGATATCGATTCTGCTGGCATTGGCAATTGGCACGTGGGTCAGTTGCCTGATCCGCGTATGCGCAAGTGCGGCGCAGCCCGTGGATATAAGTTTGATTCACGTTGTCGCCAGTTTACGCGAATAGATTTCTCGCGTTTCGATTATATCATCGTGATGGACAATGAGAATTATCGTGCTATTACATCTATGGCCCGAACAGCAGAAGAGCGTGAAAAAGTGGTGATGTTGACCACATATTTACAAAAGTACAAAGGTGCCGAAACAGTACCCGATCCTTATTATGGCGATGACAAAGATTTCGATAAGGCGCTAGACCTTATCGAAGATGCATGTATGGGATTAATGGAAGAATTATGAGGAATAATGTATAAAAATGCATGATTGCTATGCTGATATACAAATCATGATTACAAAATGATAAATAATTGCGCTAAAATGTTACAATTCTGATTATTTTTAGTAATTTTGCAAGCAAATATTAATTTAAAGGTGAATAAGATGATACTGGATATTGAAATGCTGAGGTCTTTTTATGCCTCTTATTCTGAGAATGTAGAGAAAGCAAAACAAATAATTTGTCGCCCGTTGACTTATGCTGAGAAGGTGCTGTTTTCGCATTTGTATGTGCCATCTGATTTGAAACCATTCAATCGTGGTGTCGATTATGTAGATTTCAGACCAGATAGAGTAGCCATGCAGGATGCTACAGCTCAGATGGCATTGCTGCAATTCATGAACGCGGGAAAAGACAAAGTGGCTGTTCCGGCATCTGTTCATTGCGATCATTTGATACGTGCGGATGTTGGTGTAGAAAAAGATTTACCTACAGCATGCGATACAAACAAGGAAGTTTATGACTTTTTGAAATCCGTATCACAGAAATATCATATCGGTTTTTGGGGACCGGGTGCAGGAATCATTCATCAGGTGGTTTTGGAAAACTATGCTTTTCCAGGAGGAATGATGGTAGGAACTGATTCGCACACCCCGAATGCAGGCGGACTGGGTATGGTTGCTGTTGGCGTTGGAGGTGCTGATGCTGTGGATGTACTTACAGGTCAGCCATGGGAATTGAAGATGCCGAAGCTCATTGGTGTGAAACTCACAGGCAAATTGAGCGGTTGGGCTACTCCGAAAGATGTGATTCTGAAGATTCTTGGCATCCTTACCGTTAAGGGTGGAACCAATTCTATACTTGAATATTTCGGCGATGGATTGGATTCAATCTCTGCCACAGGCAAGGCGACCATCTGTAACATGGGTGCCGAACTCGGTGCCACATGCAGTCTCTTCCCGTTTGATGAGAATGCAGACCAGTATCTTTGTAAGACAGGTCGTGAAGAGATAGCTACCATGGCTCGTCAGAATGCAGCCAACTTACGTGCCGATGATGCAGTGTATGCCAATCCAGAAGCATTTTACGATAAGATTATTGAAATTAATCTGTCAGATATTGAACCTCATTTAAATGGTCCTTTCACGCCAGATGCCGCAACTCCAATTTCGCAAATGAAGGCCAAAGGTCCGGCTAATGATTATCCAATGGTCGTAGAAGTGGGACTTGTGGGTTCATGTACGAATTCCAGTTATCAGGATCTTTGCCGTGCTGCTTCGGTCGCACGTCAGGCATTGGAAAAAAACATACCTGTCAAAGCGCAGTTGATTATCAATCCGGGTTCGGAGCAAATACGATATACGGCTGAACGTGACGGCATCTTGGACGATTTCAAAAAGATTGGTGCAGTGATTATGACAAATGCATGCGGTCCTTGTATCGGTCAATGGAAGCGCCATACCGATGACAATGAACGCAAAAATGCCATTGTCACTTCATTTAACCGTAATTTCAGACGCCGTGCCGATGGTAATCCGAATACTTTTGCTTTCATCGGTTCACCTGAACTGACCACAGCTTTGGCTATTGCTGGTCGGCTTGACTTCAATCCAGCTGTAGATACCTTATTGGATAAGAATGGAAACAGTGTCAAACTTGACGAACCCAACGGATATACATTCCCCGTTAAAGGTTTCGAGGTGAAAGACAATGGTTTCATTGGACCATCCGAGAATCATTCCGACATCAATGTCGTCATCAGTCCAACCTCAGACCGTTTGCAGAAGTTGGAACCTTTCGCACCGTGGGATGGGAAAGATCTGATGGATATGCTGTTGCTGATCAAGACTCAAGGTAAATGTACCACAGACCATATATCGATGGCAGGACCTTGGTTGAAGTTCCGCGGACATTTGCAGAATATCTCCAACAACCTGCTGATGGGTGCCGTGAATGCGTTCAATGGTGAGAGCAATCATGTGAAATGTCAGCTTTGTGGAAATTATGTTGAGGTGAGCACGGCTGCCAAGAGTTACAAGGAAAAGGGAATATCTTCCATCGTGGTAGCTGAAGATAATTATGGCGAAGGTTCCAGTCGTGAACATGCAGCCATGGAACCACGTTTCCTGAATGTCAAGGTCATCCTTGCGAAGAGTTTTGCTCGTATTCATGAGACGAATTTGAAGAAACAGGGAATGCTCGCACTGACTTTTGTCAATAAGGATGATTATGATAAGGTGCAGGAAAATGACCGTATCAGTTTGACTGGTTTGAAAGATTTCACTCCAGGCAGTAAACTTACTGTCACTCTGAAACATGAGGATGGAACCATGGATGAATTCAAAGTGGAACATACATATAATGAAACGCAGATAGCATGGTTTAAGGCTGGCTCTGCACTTAACTATAGCAAATTGAATAAATAGGGAATTATGGCGAAGATAACAAAACAAGACGGACAACTGGTAGTTCCGAATATTGCAACAATACCTTTTATCGAAGGTGATGGGGTGGGTGCAGAAATCACTCCAATATGTCAGCGTGTCGTAAACGCTGCTGTGGAAAAGGCTTATGATGGACAGAAAAAAATAGAATGGATGGAAGTTCTTGCTGGTGGCAAGGCTCACGAACAGACAGGCGAATGGCTTCCGCAGTCCACGCTCGATGCTTTCAACGAATATCTCGTTGGCATCAAGGGACCGCTGATGACTCCTGTTGGTGGCGGAATCCGCTCACTGAATGTGGCATTGCGTCAGACACTTGATTTGTATGTTTGCCAACGTCCAGTTCGTTATTTCCAAGGAATCGAATCGCCGGTGAAGCATCCCGAGAAAGTGGATATGTGTATTTTCCGTGAAAATACGGAGGATATTTATGCTGGAATAGAATGGGAGGCTGGTTCCGATGACGCTAAGAAATTCTATCAATTCATTCATGATGAGATGGGAGTGAAGAAAGTGCGTTTCCCTGAAACGTCAGGTTTTGGTATCAAGCCTGTTTCGCGGGAGGGCAGTGAACGACTCATCCGCAGTGCCATCGAATATGCGCTCGATCATAACCTGCCGTCTGTGACGCTCGTTCACAAAGGAAACATCATGAAATTTACTGAAGGCGGATTTAAAAAATGGGGCTATGAACTGGCTGAACGCGAATACGGTGACCAGTTGAAGAGTGGCAAGCTGGTGATGAAAGATTGCATCTGTGATGCGTTTCTTCAAAATGCTTTGCTCAAACCACAAGACTATAGTGTCATCGCTACGATGAATCTGAATGGAGATTATGTCAGTGACATGCTCGCCGCACAGGTAGGTGGTATCGGTATTGCGCCAGGTGCGAACATCAATTATCAAACCGGGCATGCAATCTTCGAGGCTACACATGGTATTGCGCCAGATATTGCAGGGCAAAACAAGGTGAATCCGTGTTCCATCATATTGTCGGCAGTGATGATGCTGGATTATATGGGATGGAAAGAAGCGGGAGAACTGATAACAAAGACAATGGAAACTCTTTTCACAGAAGGGTACGCCACGAATGATCTCGCGCGTTTCATGAATAATGGAAAACCGATGGGAAGCAAAGAATTCGGTGACAAATTGATTGCTGAATTGTAAATATCCCATTCGTTGATGAATGTCTTGATGTTGATGATGATGTTAGTATGAAGAAAAGGAAGAATAGTTATAATCTATAAAAAATAATGTATGATGAAGAAGGAGTATTTGATATATAAGTTGAGTGACGCTGTTAAAAACTCGTGCAAGATAGATAACGAATTGTTTTCTAAGTTTGGCGTAAAACGTGGACTTAGAAATGAAGACGGTTCGGGCGTTCTTGTCGGACTTACCAATATAGGTAATGTCGTGGGTTATGAACGTGATGCAGAAGGCAAACTACAGCCCACGAAAGGTAAACTTTTCTATCGCGGTTATGAACTTGACGACTTGGTTTCTCCGTTGTTGAAGGAAAAACGCTATGGCTTTGAAGAAATTGCATTTTTGCTTCTGTCTGGTGAGTTACCTGATAAAGAGGAACTGGCCGCTTTCAGAGAACTTCTCAATGACAATATGCCGCTCGATCATCGTACCATCGTGCATATCATTGATTTGGAAGGGTCCAACATCATGAATATTTTGGCCCGTTGCGTGCTTGAAATGTACACATTCGACCCGAATCCCGATGATATATCCCGTGACAATCTGATGCGTCAGTCAATCGAACTTATCGCTAAATTCCCTACAATCATAGCTTATGCTTACAATATCTACCGTCATTCGGTACAAGGCCGTTCGTTGCATATCCGTCATCCGCGCGAGAACATGTCGATAGCAGAGAATTTCCTTTACATGCTGAAGCATGAGGATTATACGGAATTGGATGCTCGCATGCTTGATTTGCTTCTCATCATCCAGGCAGAACACGGTGGTGGTAACAACTCTACCTTCACTGTTCGTGTCACGAGTTCCACCCGAACGGATACTTATTCATCCATTGCAGCAGGTATCGGTTCATTGAAAGGTCCGCTTCATGGTGGTGCCAACATTAAGGTTATCAATATGTTCCACCATCTGAAGGAACAAATTAAGGACTGGAAAAATCTGGATGAGATAGATACTTATATCAACAGAATGCTCAACAAGGAAGCTTATGACAAGTCGGGATTGGTTTATGGCATCGGTCATGCAGTGTATACGATGAGCGATCCACGTGCCGTGGAACTGAAGAGACTTTCGGGCGAATTGGCAAAAGAGAAAGGTCGTGTGGAAGAATACGAATTCCTGAAGCTGATAGAGCAGGAGGGTATCAAGTGTGTGTCCGCTCATCGCAAGACGGTAAAGCCCATTTGTGCTAACCTCGATTTCTACAGTGGTTTCATTTATGAGATGATTGGTTTGCCGCAAGAGATTTATACTCCTATATTTGCTATGGCACGTATCGTGGGTTGGACTGCTCACCGTATTGAGGAATTGAATTTTGAAGGTCGTCGTATCATTCGTCCGGCATACAAAAACATCCT
>ENA-UOYA01000540-UOYA01000540.1-activated-sludge-metagenome-genome-assembly--contig:-NODE-540-length-47681-cov-8.429408_pt1 | contig 47681 bp, 34 predicted proteins | sample MGYA00238163_ERZ764804 | MGnify/ENA primary metagenome ERZ764804 (study PRJEB28919, sample SAMN05720223) | activated sludge metagenome | isolation source: Anaerobic digester | place: Hong Kong...
CCACCGATTCCATTCTGGGCGTCAGCGTCAACTCGAGCAGCATCGTCCGCAAGCCATACAGCCCGTGGTAGAGCGCCACCCCTAGCATTAGGATGTAAGTGAATGTAAAGAAAAGGCTTCCGTCCCGTGCGAGGCTATTTTCCACCGATACGGCATCGCCGCCATGCGGCGAGAACAAATGCACGATGCCGCCCATATGCATAATGGCCATGTGCAAGCCCAAAAGGAACAGGATCAGGATTCCCGTGACAATGTGCGCGGTCCAGTATTTCGTCACTTGGTTATTTCCTCTCACAGATAACAGTACGCGCCAGCCAGCAGCAAGGCCGCCGCCGCAAGCAGCATTACGATCAGCAGCGGCCGCTGGACCGTCAGAGAAGTCTTGTATGGGTAAACCGGCTCGATGGGACGGCCCACCGCCAAGCCGAGTTCGATCAGCACCAGCCGGATCCCATTCAAGGCGTGGAAGGCAAACGCCGCAAACACCAGGTACTCACCGATTTTGAAGACCGGGGCATGCAGCGGGCCTCCTTGGGCCCATAGGTAGATGCCCATCGCGCGCAGGCTGGTCACCAGGATATGCAGCAGGAAATAGCCGAGCAGCGCCAACCCGGTAATGCGGTGCAGCGAGTAGGCGTAGCGCTCCAAACCCCAGCGCCCGCCGCCCAGCCAGCCCCACAGCCCCAGCCGGTTATCGTGTCGTTCGATTTGAGCCATGGTAATCTCTTTCAAAATCAGTACTTACGCTCCACAGGCTTCCAATTCGTGATGGTCACGGGTTTGTATTCGAGACGCGGTGTACTACCTGTGTAGTAGAGCATCGAATGGGCCAGGAACTTGACGTCGTCCCGTGCCGGAAAATCGGTTCGCGCATGGCCGCCGCGCGATTCCTCGCGAGCCTGGGCGGCGTAGAGCAGCACCTCGGCCAGTTCGAGCATGTTCTCTGTTTCCAAGGCCTGAATCAGGTTGGTATTGTAAATGCGACTTTTGTCGTCGACTCTTACGCGTTGGAAACGGTCTTTCAGAGAGGCGATCTTGGCCAGTCCCTCGCGCATGGACTCGCCGGTGCGGTAGACCCCGGCGTGCTGGTCCATGGTGCTCTGCAGGTCGCGCCGGATGGCTGCCACGCTTTCGTTGCCTTCGCGCTGGAGCAGGCCTTGGAAAACGCGGCTTTCTTCCTGCGCGGCTTGCCTGGCGGGCGCGTCGCTGAGTTGCCCTCCCGAAAGGATGTACTTACCGATTTCGTCTCCGGTGATGCCGCCCCAGACCAGGCACTCGGCCGTGGAGTTGCAGCCGAGGCGGTTGGCGCCATGCAGCGAGTGGCAGGCCACTTCGCCGGCCGCCCAGATGTTCTCGACCTTGGTGCGTCCGTCTATGCCGGCTTCCACGCCGCCCATGGAGTAGTGCGCCACGGGCCGGATCGGGATCATTTGCTTGATCGGATCCAGGCCCAGGAACTTGATACAGACTTCGCGAATCAGGGGCAGCCGCTTGTTGATGCGTTCGGCGCCCAAGTGGGTCAGATCCAGGTGTACGTAGTCCAGGCCGTCCGGCCCCTTGAAGCCGCGTCCTTCGAGGATTTCGGTCATCTCCGAGCGCGAAACGATATCGCGCGGGGCCAGTTCCATCATCTTGGGCGCGTACTTTTCCATGAAGCGCTCGCCCAGGCTGTTGCGCAGGTAACCACCTTCTCCGCGGCAACCTTCGGTCATTAAGATGCCGGAGGGCACCAGGCCCGTGGGGTGAAACTGAAGGAACTCGGGATCTTCGAGAGCCAGCCCGGCACGGTAGGCGATCGCCTGGCCGTCACCGGTGACGGTCTGCGAATACGTGGTGAACCCGAACAGGTTTCCCAGGCCGCCCGAAGCAATCAGGAGCGCTTTGGCGCGCAGCAGCACGAACTCGCCCGTCGGCGCGTCGTACATCGTCAACCCGGCAAAGCGCCCCTGTTCAAGGAGCAACGAGGTGATGAAGCCCTCGTCGTAGCGAGAGAAACGGCTGAACTTTTGGAGGGTGTCGTAGAGCGCCTGCATCTCGAAGAAACCGGTCTTGTCGGCCGCCATGCAGGCGCGCGGGAAGGTATGGCCGCCGAAGGGACGCTGCATGATGCGCCCGTCGGAGCGGCGCGACCAGGGCACGCCCCAATGATCGAGCAGTCGGATCTCGTCGGGAGATTTCGAGACAAAACGGTCCACAACGTCCTGATCTCCCAGGAAGTCCGAACCCTTCACGGTGTCCCAGGCGTGCAATTCCAGGCAGTCACCCTCTTCGGGCCGCATCACGGCGCCCGTGCCGCCCTCGGCGCACACCGAGTGCGAACGCATGATCTGTACTTTCGATACGAGGCCGATGTCGATGTTGCCCCGCGTCCGCAAATTCATACCGATAGCGGCCCGCAAACCCGCCAAGCCGGTTCCGAGAATCAACACGTCGTGGACTATTTGTTGCATGTTCTAAATCTGGTCTTGATGCCACAGCCGTTGGGGACGGCTCAGCGTGGAGAACTACGAGGAATCTTGGGTAGCATCGAGAAGTAATTCTCGAAGTTGAGTTTACACTACCAAAACGGACTCCGTCAACTTGAATGTTGTAACACGTTGGTAACAAATCCTTTATAAACATTATTCAGTTTTTCTATTGACGCAGATGGGTACCTGTTGTACGATGGAATCGAGAAAAGTTTCTCGATCAGTTCTGGAAAGCACCTTTCGAGGAATGGTTTTATGAGCGATACCAGCCAGCCAGCAACTTCCCGGGTTCCGGAACCCACACTGCACCGGCTGCCTGACTATTATCGCTACCTGCAGCATCTCGAAGAGGAAGGAATCGCCTCGGTTTCCTGCAGCCTGATCGGGCGGGACCTCAACATGGACCCGACCCTGGTGCGCAAGGATCTGGAAAGCATCGCGATGGTCGGCAGACCCGGTGTGGGTTTCCGCCTCAACGAGTTGATCCCGGGGATCGGCGCTTTTCTCGGATACAACGGCGACAAACGGGCAGTGCTGGCCGGTGCGGGGAGCCTCGGGACCGCGTTGCTCGGCCACAGGAGGTTCGCACAGGTCGGCCTCCAGTTGATCGCCGCCTTCGACAATTCACCTTTGCGAGTGGGTGAGCGCGTGCACGATGTCGAGGTACGCCCCATTCAGGACCTCGCCGAATACGTCCGCGCGATGGACATCCATCTGGGCATCATCACGGTGCCCGCGGAAGCGGCGCAGAAGGTGGCGGACCTGATGGTAGAGGGCGGCATCCGGGCAATATGGAATTTCGCTCCGGTGCGCCTTCACTTGCCGCCGAAGATCATCGTGCAGAACGAAGACCTGTACAATTCACTCGCGGCACTATCTCACCGGCTGGCAGTGATGCTCAGCAGGGAGTCTAGAGGAGGTAAGTCCAATGGCGTCGATGCCGGCGGCGCTCGCATCCGGTGAGCGCCGTCAGGGGCGCTGAGCCCCCGGTTGAACGCGACGCGGCCCGAACCCGGGCAGGCGCCGCTGTTGCCAGGAAAAAGGATGGCGCTACGGGTGTCTCGAAAGGAGGGCGCCCGGAACGCCGGGGCAGTATTAGAGACAGGAATGAAGAGAGCTACACATGGCACCAGCACTACTAGAAAAATCGATTCGTAAATCTGGAATCAAGAGTATTCGGCACCCCGAGCTTCTCCGGTGGGTCGAAGAAATCATGGAGCTGACCAAGCCGGATCGCGTTCATCTCTGCAACGGCTCAGCCCGCGAGTATCAGTTGATGCTCCGCCTCATGATCCAGCAGGGCAACGCGATTCCATTGAATCCCGAAAAGCGCCCTAATAGCGTGTTCGTGCGTAGCAATCCGGGCGATGTGGCCCGCGTCGAGGACCGCACCTTCATCTGCTCGCGGAACAAGGAAGATGCCGGCCCCACCAACAATTGGGAAGACCCGGACAAGATGAAGAGCCTGCTGACCAAGCTCTTCGACGGAGCCATGGCCGGCCGCACCATGTATGTAATCCCCTACTGCATGGGCCCCATCGACTCGCCCATCGCCAAGATCGGCGTGGAAATCACCGACTCGGCCTACGTTGTCGCCAACATGCACATCATGACGCGCGTGGGCACGAAGGTGCTCGAACGGCTGGGCGCCGACGGCGAGTTCGTGAAGGCGCTGCACTCGGTCGGCGCGCCGCTGGCGCCCGACGAGCAGGACTCCAGTTGGCCCTGCAATCCGCTGCACAAGTACATCTGCCACTTTCCCGAGACGCGGGAGATCTGGTCGTACGGTTCCGGTTACGGCGGGAACGCCCTGCTCGGCAAGAAGTGCCACAGCCTGCGGATCGCCAGCGTACAGGCGCACGACGAAGGCTGGCTGGCCGAGCATATGCTCATCCTGAAGCTCACCAACCCCGCCGGCGAAACGAAATACGTCGCGGCCGCCTTCCCGTCGGCCTGCGGCAAAACCAACCTGGCGATGCTGGTACCCACCATCCCGGGCTGGAAAGTGCAGACCGTCGGCGACGACATCGCCTGGATGAAGTTCGGCTCCGACGGCCGCCTGCACGCCATCAACCCCGAAGCCGGGTTCTTCGGCGTGGCGCCGGGAACGAACATGAAATCGAACCCGAACGCCATGTTGACCGCGCAGAGCAACGCCATCTTCACCAACTGCGCGATCACGCCGGACGGCGACGTCTGGTGGGAAGGCATGACGGAAGAGAAGCCGGAAATGCTGATCGACTGGTTGGGCCGCATCTGGTCGCCCGACTGCGGGCGCAAGGCTGCGCACCCCAATGCCCGGTTCACCGCGCCGGCGCGGCAGTGCCCGGCGCTGGCTCCCGAGTGGGAGACCCCGGAAGGGGTGCCCATCGACGCGATTCTGTTCGGCGGACGGCGCGCGAGCGTGGTGCCGCTGGTGACGGAAGCTTTCGACTGGCAGCACGGAACGTTCCTGGGCGCGACGGTAAGCAGCGAGACCACCGCCGCCGCCACGGGCAAAGTAGGCAGGCTGCGCCGCGACCCGATGGCCATGCTGCCCTTCTGCGGCTACAACATGGGCGACTACTTCGCTCACTGGCTCAAGATCGGTTCGACGGCGGACGCCAAGCTGCCGAAGATCTTTTACGTCAACTGGTTCCAACAGGACGCGCAGGGCAAGTTCCTGTGGCCCGGCTACGGCGACAACAGCCGCGTGCTAGAGTGGATCTTCAACCGCTGCGACGCCGCAGTCCCGGCCGTGGACACGCCGATCGGGCGTTTGCCGCGCGTCGAGGACCTCGACCTGAACGGACTGGAACTTCCCGAAGGCGCCATGGACCGGCTGCTTCGCGTGGACGTGGACGCCTGGCTGCACGAGGTTCCTCTCATCAAGGAGCACTTCGCCAAGTTCGGTACGCACCTGCCGGAAGGTTTGAAGCAGGAAACGGCGCGGCTGGCAAAGCGGTTGTGGGCGGCGAAACTGGCCGCCAAGTAAGCCGGCGCATTCTCTGAATCCGGCGCTGCGATCAACAGATGCAACCACTTATCGACACGCTTGTGCAATTTCCCATCCTGGCGCTTTTGTTGGCGATCGGGCTGGGGTACTTGTTGGGCGAGATCAACTTCTTCGGGTTCCGCTTCGGAATCGCGGGGGTACTGTTCGCCGGACTGGCCATCGGCGCGTTGCATCCGGGCATTGCGGCGCCGGACATGGTTCCGACGCTCGGCCTGATCCTGTTCGTTTACATGATCGGGATTCAATCCGGACCGGCGCTGGCCGAAGCGATCCGCAAGCGCGGTTATCGCGACAGCCTTTTCGCCGTCGGGGTGCTGGCCTTCGGCGCCTCCATCACGCTGGGCCTGGCGTGGTTCATGAATATGTCCGGGCCTCGCGCGGCCGGACTGTTCTGCGGCTCGGTGACGAACACGCCGGCGCTGGCAGCGGCCCGCGAGACGGTGCGCGACGTGGCCGCCAAGAGTGGAATCAGCGCGGTGGAAGCCAAGAAACTGGCGGATCAGCCGGTGGTGGCCTATAGCATCGCCTATCCGATGGGCGTGATCGGCGTGCTCGTCTGCTTCCAGTTCCTGCGCAAGATGTGGGGCGTGAAGCCTCGCGAGGGCACCCGCCAGGCTCCCATCACGGTGGGAAACTTCGTGGTTCAGAACCCGGCGGCGAACGGCCAGACGCTGGCCCAGTTCCAGGAAATCTACAAAGCGCGCTTCGTGGTGAGCCGGATCCAGAAAGAAGGACACACTTACGTAGCCACGGGCAAGACCCGGCTCGAACTGGGCAGCATCGTGGCCGTGGTCGGCGACGAGGAAGCGCAGCAGAGCGCCCGGAACATTTTCGGCGCACCGGCGCCGTTGCGGATCGAGCAGGACACCTCGCAGTTCGAATACCGGCGCGTGTACCTGTCTAGCGAGGACGTGGTAGGCAAGACCATCGCCGAACTGGACCTGAACAAGATCCCGGCCACGGTGTCGCGCATCCGCCGCGGCGACACGGATTTCGTGGCCACCCCGCACACGCGCCTGGAATACGGTGACCTGCTGCGCGTGGTCAGCCCGCGCGAGAAGCGGCAGGAAGTCTCGAAGTTCTTCGGCGATTCCATTCGCGGCGCGGCCGAAGCAGACTTCCGCTCCATCGGCATCGGCATGGTGCTGGGCGTGCTGCTCGGCATGATTCCCTTCCCCATGCCCGGCGGCACCTCGCTGCGGTTGGGCTACGCCGGCGGACCGCTCATCGTGGCGCTCATCCTTGGCAAGCTGGGCTCCACCGGACGGATCAGTTGGGTGATCCCGGCCAGCGCGAATTTCACGCTCCGCCAGATCGGCCTTGTTCTGTTCCTGGCGGGCGCCGGCACCCGTGCAGGCTGGGACTTCGCGCGGACCATCCAGGCTAACGGCGCGCCCACGATGGTCGCCGGCGCGGCGGTCACCTTCAGCATCACCCTGGCCACGATGATCTTCGGCTACAAGGTCCTGAAGATGCCGTTCGACTTCCTGATCGGCGTCATGAGCGGCATTCAAACGCAGCCGGCCTGCCTGGCCTTCGCCGCCAACCAGGCCAAGAACGACGAACCCAACGTGGGTTACGCGGGCGTCTATCCCGCGGCCACCATCGCGAAGATCGTGCTGGCACAGCTTCTGGTCACCCTGCCGGTAGCGCACGCAGCCGAAGTGCCCAAAGCGGCGCTCTGGCCGAAGCCGTTGAAGCCGGTAGCGACCAAGCTCATCCGCCCGGGCGTGAACGGCGTGACATCGATTCCTCCCGCCGGCGGCTGCCTCATTTCGGAAGGCCTCTCGCGCGAGGCTTCGGCCACGGGCGCGCAGACGAGCGGGCTCACCGGCTTCTATGAGTGCTCGCTGACCAAGCATTTCGCGCTGGCCACCGTGCCCACGCACTGGATTTCCAAAGATGGCCGGAGCGGTATCGGCGACACCAGTTTCGGCGGAAAGTTCGTGCTGAACACGGAGACCCGCCACGTCCCCCTGTTCGCCGTCGGCTACATGTACAAGCAGCCGACGGCCAGCGACAAGCTGGGCACCGGGCTGCACGACCACAAGCTGACCTTTTACGGCGACAAGAACTTCGGCAGCACGCGCTTGACCGGGAACCTGGTCTCAAAGTGGGAAGGGCACACCGGCGGCGCGATTCATCAATACGTGCCTTCGGTTGGCGTTCTCCAGCCGATCCACGGCAAGCTGGGCATGGCCTTGCAGTCCTACTATTCGATGTCCAGCGTAGTGAATTACGGCGGCGCCATCGCGGCGGCCACGTATCACATCGCGCCGAGCTTCTCCGTGCACCTCGGGCTGGAGCACGGTTTCGGCCCGCGCAGCCCGGACCTCGGCGTGGTTTTCGGCTGCACCTACCTGTACCGCGGACCCAACCACCGTTAGCGCCGGAAGGCAACCCACCGCTGTATACTCGCTCATGCGGAGCGCATGATGCGGAAACTCATAGTGCTGTTGCTCATCCTGGCGGCGGCGGCCGCCGCCCAACCCTACTTCAAACCCGCCGACATGATGACGATCGGCGTCTACTATTACCCCGAAGCGTGGCCGTCGAGCCAGTGGGCGCGCGACATGGCCAACATCAAGAAGCTGGGCCTCGAATTCGTACACATGGGCGAGTTCGCCTGGGCGTTCATGGAGCCCGAGGAAGGCCGCTTCGATCTCGACTGGCTCGCCAAAAACGTGGAACTCGCCTCGGCGCAGGGGCTGAAAGTGGTGCTGTGTACACCTTCGGCCACGCCGCCCGTGTGGCTGGTCCGCAAGCACCCCGAGGTGCTGATGGTGGACGCCGGGGGCCGCCGCATGGAGCACGGCTCGCGCACGCAGGCCTGCTGGACCGTGCCGCGCTACCGCGAGTACGTCGCCGGGATCATCACCAAGCTCGCCGAACGCTTCGGGCAGGACCCGCGCGTGTGGGGCTGGCAGATCGACAACGAGCTGAGCCACTACAGCAAGCAGTACTGCTACTGCGATTTTTGCCAGGAGAAGTTCCGCTCACACATGAGGCGGAAGTACGGGACCATCCAGAGGCTGAACGACGCCTGGGGCAACGCCTTCTGGTCGCAGATGTACCAGAACTTCGACCAGATCCGCATCCCCAACCAGGCGGAGCTGGTGCAGCAGATCAACCCGCACGCGCAACTCGATTTCCAACGCTGGTTCGCCGAAGAGGTTGCCGATTACATTCGCTTCCAGGCCGAGACGCTGCGCCGCCACACGCGCAACCAGTGGATCACCACCAACTACATGGCGCTGCACAAGGAAGTGAATCCCGCGCTTTCGGCGCGCGACCTGGACGTGAACACCTGGACGCACTACCCCGTACACGGCAACCTGAACGAAGGTCCGCTGGGCTTCCGCCTGGGCAGCGCGCCGGACATGAGCTTCATGCACGATTTCATGCGCGCCCTGGGCAAGCCGCACGGGCTGATGGAGCTGCAGCCGGGGCAGGTGAACTGGGGCGACGTGAATCCGCAGCCGTACCCGGGCGCGGTCCGCATGTGGATCATGCGCGCGTTCGCGGCCGGGGCGAACCTGGTGTGCACCTACCGCTACCGGCAGCCGCTATTCGGCGCGGAGCTTTACCACTACGGGCTGGCGGGGCCCGATGGCGTCACGGTTACGACCGGGGGTCACGAGTACGCTTGGGCGATGAAAGACGTGCGCATGCTGCGCCAGTTGTATAAGGCGGACGCAAAGGAGCCGCGCGCATACGCGGCGCGCCGCGCGGGATTCCTCTATTGCTACGACAACCGCTGGGACATCGACAATCACAAGCAGACCGTGCGTTGGGACACCAACGCCCACCTGATGAAGCACTACCGCGCGCTGAAACGGCTGGGCGCGCCGGTGGACGTGATCACCGAGGAGAAGGATTTCGCGGGCTACCCGTTTCTGATCGCGCCGGCGTACCAGATGGTGGATGCCGGGCTGGTGGAGCGCTTCCGCAAGTACGCCGAAGCGGGCGGCCACCTGGTGCTGACCTGCCGCACGGCGCAGAAGGACCGGAACGGGCACTTGTGGGAAGCGCCGTGGGCCGGGCCGATCCACGATTTGATCGGAGCGGAGATCCCGGCTTACGACGTGCTGCCCGCGCCGGTGAAGGGAACCGTGACGGCCGCGGCGCGCAGCTACGATTGGGCCGCATGGGGCGATCAACTCAAGCCGCGGACCGGGACCACGGTGCTGGCGCGCTACGCGGATCAGTTCTACGCGGGCACGCCGGCGGCCACCACGCGCAAGCTAGGCAAAGGGACGGTGACCTACATCGGAGTGGAATCGCTAGCGGGCGAACTGGAGTACGACCTGCTGAAGCGGGTCTACACGGCGGCCGGGGTGGCGACCGAGAGCTTCCCGCCGCAATACGTAGTCGACTGGCGCGACGGCTTCTGGGTAGCGACGAACTTTTCGGAAAAGAAGCTCGCCATCCCGGCGGGACCAACGGCGAAGATCGTCATAGGGACAAGAGAGATCGGTCCGGCGGGTGTGGCGGTTTGGGTGGAGTGACGGGGGGAGGCGAGTCTGATTGCAGCCGGTCGGCCAGCCACCTACTACGGTACGGACTAGTGCATCGGGATAATTTCGCGCAATGGTGGAGCGGGGACCGTGTATTCACCCAAAGCGGCCGCAAGAGCGTTGAAGGCCCTGGTTTTCAGGAATCGCAGAGCATAGTCCCGTAAGAGCTAACGCAACAGTGTAGATGACCTCCTACACAATTGAATCGTCTGGCGCGGCGAAGTGACCGGCGGTAAAATAGGCTATCAGAACCCCAATGTCCAAACGCAAGCGCCGTTTCGGCTCCGTCGCCTCGGAACTCGTGAAGAAGGCGCGTGAGGCCATGCTCACCGCCGTTCAGATCTTCAACAACCCGCAAATCGACTTCAAATCCGAGTTGTTCATCGTTACTGCCAACATCGCCTGGACGTACCTGCTCCACGCCTACTACCGTAAGAAGGGCATAGAGTACCGTCGTTTTCGGGAGGGCAAGCAGCACCGAAGGTTTCTTCGTACGGAATACGGCGCCTTCTGGCATTGGGGCTTGAAGGAGTGCCTCGACTGCAAGGATTGCCCGCTCGATGAGATGGTCAAGAAGAACTTGAAGTTTCTGATTGGCATCCGTAACGAGATCGAGCACCAAATGACGAGCCGTATAGACGACCATCTGAGCGCGAAGTTCCAGGCGGCGGCCCTGAATTTCAACACCGCGATCAAAAGCCTTTTCGATCCGCGGTATGCTCTGGACGCCGAGCAAGCCTTCAGCATCCAGTTCTCAGCCATTGCGGAAGAATCCGCGAAGAAACTGCTGGTGCAGCAGGATCTACCGCAGAATATCCAATCCTATATCCTCCAGTTCGAAAGCGGACTATCGCAGGAGGAATACGACGATCCGCGGTTCTCCTATCGCGTCGCCTTCGTCCGCAGGACAACGAACAGCAAGACAGCAGCAGATAAGGTCGTGCAATTCATTCCGGCGGACAGCACGGTAGGCGAGGAAGCGAACAAGGTGTCCCTTCGCGAGACGGAGAAGATCAAGTACCGCCCTGGGACCATTGTGAAGCTTATGAGAGCGGAGGGCTTCACACAGTTCAACATGCAGCATCATATCGAACTGTGGAAAGCGAAAGACGCGAGAAACCCAAAGAAGCAGTTCGGTGTACAGGTCGAAGGCAGTTGGTTCTGGTATGAGTCCTGGGTTGAGGAGGTGCGAAAACACTGTCGAGAGAACGCGGCAGGCTACAAGCCGACAGCGCCGGTTCCGAAGCCGAGCACTTCCTCTTGTGCACAGGAACCGGCAGGATTGCCCGCCTGACGTTTTGTTCGACCGCCCCGAGGCTGGCCTTCCGCGTGTAGCGTCACCCCCAAAAGTCCTCGCGCCATTCAGCGGTTTCGGCCGACTTCTTGGTCACGATACTCAGCACAGTTCACCTCTCTGTGCTCGGTGGGTGCAGTGCAACGATACAGAGTCGTGCTCCGTTTCCAGCCCGGCCAAGAGCTAACCCTCTCACTGGCGCGCAGAACTGTCCTCATCTGATCCTTGTTGTCGCGGTTCTTTAGCGAAGCTTTGGCCATGGTTTGGTCCCTGCAACTCCTGCAAAACGTCCTTGAATTCGTCGAGAAGCTTATCTTCCCTTTCCAGATAGCTTAACGCAACCATCGGAACCCGGGGAGGGCACTCCGCCTTGTGGGGCCGTATCGGCACTCCCTCATTATCCTTCCGCTTGATTTCGCGGCCGCTGCTCAATTCCAGCGAAAAGAGGTCCAGATATCGCCGTGGGCCAACACCGACAAAGGGTAGGAATGGCACCCTCCCGGTCTTCTGCGCCTCGGTCTCATCAAAGCAGATGGCATCGGAATGGAGATCGCGTGCTCTGCTTTTCGGGTACGGCTCGATGTAGTACACCTTCTTGATCCCAGCAGCTATAATGTGCCGCGTGCAGTTATGGCAGGGGAAAGTGGTTACGAAGAGATGCTTGCCGTCGACCCGGATCCCAAGCCGGGCGCAACTTAGAATCGCGTCCATCTCTCCGTGCACGGCCCGTCCGTATTCCGTGATCTCCCGAAGCTCACTGTTATGCACCAGCTTGGCGGCGGCCGAATCATCAAGCAGACTTGGCTTGAGTCGACGAACCTCCTCCTCCGCCTGAGTATCGACTTCGGCTGGAGCGACCTCGGGTTTCAGCTTGGCGATCAAGTCTCGCACAAGTGGCCGCAAGTTCTCTTGGCTCAAAAGGCCTGATTTGATTTGACTTATGATGCTTTTGACGATCCGATCACGGTGTTGGAAGTTGGAGTCGCCCCCTCTCTTATGATCGCGCGAATCATCCGGGTCACCTTCCCAGTAGGGACCACCTCTGCTGGAAGGGACCTCGTTCATGCCAACGGCGACCACGTCACCTTCGGGACTGGCGATCGCCGCCCCGACTTGCCGCCCGAGTTGAGCCGATCTGGCCGCCGACGCGTAAGCCATAAACATCGCGTGCTCTTCCTTCCTAGGCGTCCGAAAACCCTGGCCGAACACTAGTTCCAGAAAGCGTTCGAGCTGTTTCTTGTAAGCCTCACCTTTCCGTTGGACGAAGACGTCCGCGAGGTAAAAAGTGTCGCGCGTGCGTTGCCCGAAAAGCAGATTCTCGTCCTGGTCCCTTTCAATGAGGCACTTCGCCTCTTCTTTCGTCAGCCCGACTTCCTTGATCAGATATTCGGTCTGTGCGTCATCGTCATCCGCAATCCCGATCAGGAAGAATCCCGGTCGGTAGACATTTCGCAGGAGTTGCACCTCCTCAGGACGCTTTAAAGACCGAATCAAGTGTGCGGTGCGCTCCAACGCGATAGGACGGTGCTGCTCGTCTTCGGAACGGCGAGACGCGATCTCATTGATTGCCATCACCGCCAGGATGCGTTGGTCCGCGGCGCGTTCGCAAGCCTTATTGCCGGCATCCATTAACGCGCCCATCTTTTCGAAGGTGGAGGTCTCGTCAAACGTGATGCCAAGATCGAGAGATCGAAGTTGCGTGCTAATCCGAAATTCCTTTGTCCTATATCGGTATTGGCGCAGGTATCTCGTTAACGTAGTTATGACAGGGTCCGCATCGGTACCTACAGCATAGACGAATCCGAAAACGAGCTCCGCAAAATCGGCCATGTTAGGGGGTGTCTTCTCACTTCCGGCTTTGGATTTCGGATTTTTCATGGTCGGTCCGTTCATTTATGGCAAAAGACCTCAATATACCTCTTTTGCGATCATCCTGGTTAGCGGTTTCCACGGTCACGGGGCATACTGAATGCGCCGTCTGATGCGTCGGCACCGCTCAGGAGACCGCCCACTCCCACCGCCTCACTCCCCCACTCTGAGCGCCGGCAGTTCCGACGGCGCGCTGCCGAACATGCGCCGGCAGATGCGGCAGAAATGGGCGGGATCGGCGAAACCGGCAGCGTAGGCGGCGTGGGTGAGCGTCGCTCCTTGTGCGATCTCTTGCGCGGCCTGCTCCATCCGCAGCATCAGGCGGTACTGGCGCATGGGGATGCCCACGTCGCGCCGGAACAGGTGCGCCAGGCGGCTCTCCGAAAGCCGGACGCCGCGCGCCAGTTCCGCGAGACTGAGCTTGGCGGCCGGATCGGACTCGAGACGTTCGAGCACGGCGCGGACCCGCGCGTCGACCGGGGAAGGCACCCCACCGGGCGGCGCGACCAGGCGCGCAACGCGCCCGGCGGCCTCGCGCAGTTCCGGCAGAAGCCAGCCGCGCTCCCAACAGCCCTCGACCTCGCGGCGGATGGCGGCGCACTCGGCTGATGACAGCGCTTCGAAGCCCGCGCCGCCGAGCCGGGTGGCAATCAGGCGTCCGGCGGGCGCAAGGGGGGCCCAGAAAAACGTCACGCCCGGACCCGGGCCACTCAGCCAGTGCGGCTCGCCGGAGCGGACGAGCCAGCCCGGCGCCAGCCGCTCCGGTCCGCTCCGGCCGCAGCGCAGAGACACCTGACCGGTGATGCCGACGCTGAGCTGGATGGCAAAATGCGCGTGCGGGCCGGGAACATCCCGAGGGGCTGTGGCGCACCGAAGATGAACGGCGCCGCCGCGCCAGATCAGCGAGCGCGGCGCTCCAGTGAATTGGGCGAGACCCCGGCTGTTCATCTGCCTCATTGTATGGAATCCCGCTTTTTGCAGCAGGTTCGTTCAAGTGCGCGTCCGGGCGGCCGCGTATCTTCTCTCAGGAGATGTTCATGCCGAGAGCCCGGATCAACTATTGGACGGATGTGGCGGCGCTGGCGGCCGCGGCGGCGGTCTTCGCGACCGGCCTAGTCCTGCTGCTTGAATTCCACGTGGGGCCGCACGGCCATCACCGGGCATACGGATGGGGACTCAGCAAGCTGGCATGGATGAATCTGCACCGTTGGGGCGCGGTGGCCATGTCAGCGGCCGTCGTGGCGCACGCCGCGCTGCACTGGCGCGCCATGGCGGCCCGGCTCCGGCGCGCGTGCCGCGGCCTGCCGGGGAAGGCGACACCTTCCGACCTGGCGCTGTACCTGGGCTTCGCCATCGCGGCTCCAGCGGGCTTCGCCGCGTGGCTGGTGGTGCCGGAGCCGCTGCATCATTTTTCGATCGACGTCCACAACTTTTCCGGGCTGGCGCTGCTCGGGGCCGTCGTGGCGCACGTGCGCCGGCATTTCCGGTGGCTGCTTCGTTGAACAAGGAGAACAATCATGGAGGTCAACAACGCGATGTATGAGACGCTCGGCCATCTCTGGTGGAGCGACGAAGCCGGCTTCGAGCTGACAAGCCTTCGGTACTGCATGAACCCCGTGCGCTACGGTTATTTCCGGCGCATCCTCGGCCGGCTGCGCATCCACGGGGGCGCGGTGCTGGATGTCGGCTGCGGTGGCGGCTACCTGGCCGAAGCGTTCGCGAAGGACGGGTTTCAAGTGACCGGCCTCGATCCGGCGGCCAGGTCCATCGGCGCCGCCCGGCGCCACGCCGGGGAAGCCGGCCTCGAGATCCAGTACGAGGTGGGCCGCGGAGAAGCGCTCCCGTTTCCGGATGGCGCGTTCGACGTCGTCTGCTGCTGCGACGTGCTGGAGCACGTGGACGACGCCGGGCGCGTGCTCCGCGAGGCGGCGCGCGCGCTGAAGCCCGGCGGCGTGTTCTTCTATGACACGGTGAACCGCACCCGGCTCAGCAAGCTGGTGCTGATCAAGGCCTGGCAGGAATGGAACCTGGGCGGGTTCGCCCAGCCCAACGCGCACGTCTGGGAGAAGTTCCTGAAGCCTGGCGAGGTGGCGGAACTGCTCGGGGCCGCGGGCCTCGAACCGCAAGAAGTGCGGGGCATCACCGGAGCCAAGAATCCCGCCGCACTGCTTTACGGCTTGTGGAAGATCCGCACCGGGCGGATCCGCGGTGCCGCCGTGGCCACCGCCTTCGCCATGCGGGAGACAGACAACCTGGCCGTCTCTTACATGGGCTGGGCGCGGCGATGATGTCCGGCAGCTTCGCCGCGCAGACAGCCGCAGGGTTTACACTGCAAGCACGGAGGGCCGTCGTGCCGCGGAGATCCTATCCTCTTTCCAAAGTCTACGGCTTGCTCGAGCCGGGGCCGGTCGTCTTAATTACAACCGCCGGCAAGCGGGGCGCCAATGTCATGACGCAGTCGTGGCATACGATGCTCGAATTCGAGCCGCCGCTGGTGGCGTGCGTCGTCAGCAACCGAAACTTCACCTTCGATACGCTCAAGGCCACCCGTGAGTGCGTGATCGGCATCCCCACGGTCGAGATGGCGAAGAAAGTGGTGGCCTGCGGGAACTGCTCGGGCAGCAAGGTCGATAAGTTCGAGAGCATCGGGCTCACACCTGTCCCCGCCGCCTCTGTGCGCGCACCGCTCATCGCCGAATGTTACGCCAACCTGGAATGCAAGGTCGCCGATACGCGAGAGGTGAACCGGTATTGTCTCTTCGTACTTGAAGTGGTGAAAGCCTGGATCGACCCGGCGCGGAAGCGCCCGCGCACCATCCACCACATGGGGAGCGGCAAGTTCATGGTCGCCGGGAGAATTATAAAGCTGGCATCGAGAATGAAGTAGCGGCGGCGGCAACATCCCCGATCCGTGGTATTGCCCGTCGCGCAGCGCCGGAGTATTCTTGGGCTTGGTCACCGACTTGGCCGAAGTCTTCCGTCTGGGCGCCGCGAAGGCTGAAGAGAACGTCGCGTTCCGCCGTTTCCTGCGCGCCCACAATCACCCCGACAAGCAGTTCCACATCCTTGCCAGCGAGGTGCAGCAGCAGGTGGATTGCACGGCGTGCGCGAATTGCTGCCGCCACTCGGTGGTCACCGTGAGCAAGCGGGAGATCGAAGACATCGCGCGGTACCTCGGCATCGAACCTGAGGCAGCCGCCCGTCTCTATAGTGTCCCTGATCCCGACGCGCCGGCATTGCGAGTCCTGAAGAATTCCGGGGAAGCGTGCGTCTTCCTGGACGGCAACCTCTGCATGATTTACGAAGCCCGGCCAAAGACCTGCCGCGACTTTCCGCACGTCGCCGCCGGCATCCGCTCGCTCGGCGGGCGCCCCGCATCGCACGCGCGCTGGGCTCCACACTGCCCGATCATCTACAACGCGCTCGAACGCTACAAGCGCCTCACTGGTTTCCAGCCGCCCGCAAAACTCAGAAGTTGATCTTCAGCCCGAACTGGAACTGGCGTGGGTCGAAGGCCGAGGTGAAGGCCAAGGCTTCGGTCGGAATGCCGCGGGTGCCCACCAGCGGGTTGGGCAACTGGCTCATCGGGATGTTGCCCACCGTGTTGTTGATGCTCTTGAAGTTCGTGCGGTTCAGCAAGTTGAAGCCTTCGGCGGTGAACTCGATGTTGCGCATCCCGTCGGCGCCGAGTACGAACTTGCGCGTCAGGCGGGTGTCGAAGCTGACGTAGTTAGGCCCCCGGCCCACGTTGCGGCCCAGGCCCAGCGGGCGGTGCGTGGTGGAGTGGCGGTCGTTCAGGTTGTCCACGCCGGTCAGCACGTTGAACGGACGGCCGGAGTTGGCGCTCACCACAGGCGAAAGAATGAAGTCGCCAAACAGGCGGCTGGCGAAGCTCCTGGACTTCCCGGTTTGCCACGGCGACATGAGAACGGCGCTCGCCACCATGCGGTGCTTCTGGTGAAACGCGCTCAGCGCGCGCTCGGCGCGGGCGTTCAACTGGTCGTGCGGCTGGAAGTCGGTGTTGAAATCGGTGACCTCATCCATGGCCTTGCTGAAAGTGTAATGCGCCATGAAGGCGTGACGGCCGCGCATGCGCCGCGAGACTTGAGCCGTGAGCGCGTGATAGAAAGAGTTCGCCGACGATTCGAAGATGTTCAACTGCGAGACCAGCGGGTTGTAGAAACCGAAGGTCGGCGTTCCGTCGTCGAGCCTGCCGGAATAATACAGGTTGCGGTCGAGGATGCGGACGATGTGCGCCGCCCGGTTGAAGTTGTACGCCACCGAAAACGCCATCTCCTCGACGGCGCGCTCGATCTCAAAGCTGGCCTGGTGCGCGTAAGGGTTCACGAAGCCGGGGGCGATGCCGAACACCACCGAGAGCGGCGTGCCGGGGCCCGGGTGCAGGCCGAACGGGGCGATGTCGGCGCGCGTGATGGAGCGGTTGCCGATAACGCCCTGCGCCATCAGCGTGCGGTAGACGTCGGCCGAGGTCAGCGTCTTGCCCGTGAGGGGATTGTTCAAGCCTGGGAGTCCTGTCAACGGCACAAAGACCTGGCCGATCTGCTTGCCGGCCAGTGTGTCGGCCACGTTGGCCACCTGCAAGTTGTTCTGCGAGTAGTACATCCCGTAACCGCCGCGGATGACGGTGCGGCTGTCGGCGGTGGGCGTCCAGGCGAAGCCGAAGCGCGGCGCTATATTGTTGGGGTCGGTGCCCAGGATCTTTTCGTTCACCTCCAGTTCGTAGCGCGCGCCGAAGTTCAGCGTCAGGCGGGGGTGCAAGCGGTAAGTATCCTGGAGGAAGAAGTTGTAACGCTTGGACCAGCCCAGCCAGTGGGGATCGCCGAAACCCTGCTGGTAGAACTCCGGCAGCCCCAGGTTGTAAGACTGCAGCGAGGTGATCCCGGCCGAGAGGTTCGGGATCAGGCTGGCCTTGCCAAGCGAGGCGAGCGTGGAGGCCAGTCCGGTGGCGAAGTTCGGATTGCCGGTGGCCTGGTTGAGCACCTCGCCGAGCGGCACGCGCGAGCCGAAACTGAAGCGGCCGCTGAAGAAGGTGGCCGAATCGGCCACGTCCCTCACCGGGGCGACCTCGCCGCCGAACTTCACGTTGTGCTTGCTGCCCAGGTAATTCATGTTCTGCTTCAAGTGCACCTGGCGCTCGTAGGTGCGCGACGGCAGGAAGATCTCCCGTCCAAACAGGCCGTAGCCGGTGATGTTGATCTCCGGGCCGAACGGGTCGGTGGGGATGACGGCGATGCGGTTGTAAGAGAAGGAAGCACGCGTTTCGCTTACCCACTTCTGGTTGACGAGCCAGGTGTCGGTGAGCATCCACGTGCCGTCCAGCACGTTTATGCTACGGCCGCGGTTGAATGCCAGCAGGGCGCCGAACTGCGCGTTTTCGCTGGGATTGTCGGTCAGGTTGCCGCGCAGGAAGATACTGTGGTTTCCGCTGAAGCGGTGGTCCAACCGTAGCGACGCCTGATTGCTCGTCTCCTTGAACGCGAAGTTGCCGCTGTTGGCGTTGAACAACTTGAGCGTATTCGGATAGTTGTTGGTTGTCAGAGCCTTGGACATGGTAGCGGCCAGGCCCTGCAGGCTGGGGACGCCGCTCGCGTTGAAGAAGTCCACCAGTTGCTGCTGCGAGGTGGTGAGCTTCCCGAATACGGTGCGGTCCTGGTAGATGGGCACGAAGGCCGTCTCGTGGCGGTCCAGGCGCTCGAAGGCCAGGAAGAAGTGCGTCTTGTCCTTCACGATGGGGCCTCCGAGGGTGGCGCCGGATTGCACGCGGGTGTAGGCGGACTTCTCCGGATCGAAATAATTGCGGGCCTGGATGCTGCGCTGGCGCAGGAAGCCGAACAGGTTGCCGTGATAGTTGTTGGTGCCCGACTTGGAGACCACGTTGATGGCGCCGCCGAAGCCGCCTCCGATCTCGGCCGAGAAACTGTTGCGGTTGACCTGGAATTCTTCGACTGCTTCCTGGCTCAGCGCGGGCCGCACGCCGCCGGAGTTAATGAAGTTCTCCACGCCGTCGATCGAGAACACGTTGCCGCGCCCGTTGCTGCCGCCGAAGCTCAGCCCGGACTGCGGTGCCTGGGCCACGCGGAAGTCGGAGCCGTCCACCATGTCGTTGGTTTCGACGACGCCGGGGGTGAGCAGCGCCATGTCCAGGTAGTTGCGGCGGTTGATGGGCAGCGAGCGGATCTGCTCGAACTGTATGGTGCTGGCCTGCTGGGTCCGCTGCGTCTCAACCACCGGCGCTTCCGCGATGACGTTAACCTCGGTGGAGATGGGGCTCAGATCCAGGGTGACGGGCAGATTGACCGTTTCACCGACATGGAGTTCGATCCGCTCCATGATCTTTGTGTTAAAGCCCGGAGCTTCGATGCGCACACGGTACTTGCCCGGTTGGAGCGCCGGGGCAAGGAACTCGCCTTCCGAGTTCGACTGCACGGTGCGGGAAACGCCGCGGTCCGGGTCCGTGACCGTGACCGTAGCTTTGACGATGGCCAATCCCGTGGCGTCCAGGATCCTGCCCTTCAGGTCGGCCGCTGCCACTTGGGCCTGGCCATAAGCCATGCCGGCGGCGAGGAGAAAAGCGCACAGGCAACGATACATTGTCCAGCCACCTCTGCCTCAGATAGTAAGGGACGTGGGTCCATAGTATCATTGATCCCTTGGAAGGGTTGAACAATATGCGTACAATCTTGACGCTTCTGTTGGTTGCGAGTTTGCTTCCGGCGGCGGGTTTCCGGGCCGGGATAGGCAGGATCAAGGTGACGCCCGAGAAGCCCATGTGGCTGGCGGGATACGCCGCGCGCACCCATCCTTCGGAAGGCGTCCTGCACGATTTGTGGGCCAAGGCCCTGGCTCTCGAGGACGGCAAGGGAGGAAAGGCCGTCATCGTCACGATCGACGTGCTCGGCCTGCCGCGTTCGATATCGGACGCCGTGGCCGCGCGGGTGGCCAAGCAGTATGGGCTGGAGCGTTCCCGGCTCCTGCTGAACTGCGCCCACACGCATACCGGCCCGGTGATACGGCCGAACCTGATCCTGATGTACGACTTGGATCCCGAGCAAGGCAAGCTCCTGGTGGAGTACGCGAAGACGCTCGAAGATAAGCTTGTGAACGTGGTGGGCGCCGCGCTGGGCGACCTGGCTCCGGCCAAGCTCTCCACCGGCCACGGCAAGGCCTCGTTCGCCATCAACCGGCGCCAGCAGACGCCGAAGGGAGTTATCATCGGCCTCAATCCCAACGGCCCGACGGACCCGGACGTTCCGGTGCTGAAGATCGAGACGAGCGACGGCAAGCTGAAGGCGGTGCTGTTCGGCTATTCCTGCCATAACACTACGTTGACCGGTGAGCATTATGTCTTCAGCGGGGACTACGCCGGCTTCGCGCAGATCGACGTCGAGAAGGCGCATCCTGGCGCGACGGCCATGTTCATGCAGCTTTGCGGCGCGGACCAGAATCCCAATCCGCGCGGCAAGATCGAACATGCCGAGCAGCACGGCCGCGAGCTGGCCGGTGCCGTCGACGGAGTGCTCTCCGGCTCCATGAAACCCGTCGAAGGCAACATCCGCACGGCGTTTGTTTCGATCGACCTCGCTTTCAAGCCGCACACGCGCGAGCAGTTCGTCGAGGAATTGAATAGCAAGGACAAATACCACGTCCGCCGCGCCCAGGCCATGCTGCGCGCCTATGATGAGGGGCGTCCGCCACGCAAGATGTCCTATCCGGTGCAAGCGATCCGTCTGGGGAAAGGCTACACGGTGCTCGGCCTCGGGGGCGAAGTTGTGGTAGGGTACGCCCTGCGAGCCAAGAAGGAATTTCCTAAAGAGAACCTCTTCGTAGCCGGCTATTCGGGAGAAGTGGCCGGCTACATTCCGACTCTCGAGGTGCTCAAGGGCGGGGGCTACGAACCGGAGTTGAGCCACGTCTACTACGGCAATCCGGGGCCTTTCACCGACGAGGTGGAGGAGACCATCTTCACGGCAATCCACCAGGTGATGGCGCGAGTGGGCGTGAAATAGCGCTTAGGCCAACCGCCACTGGCCGCCGATGCGACTGATGGCCACGCGGTCCGGGTGATTGCCGGCCGCGCCGAAGAAACGCTCGATCGGCTCTCCCACCGGCTCTCGGCTCAGCGGAAACGTCTGGTGGTGCACGGGGAGGAAGAACTCTGCGCGCGCCTCGCCGCCCATCCGCCAAGCCTGTTCCGGTGTGCAGTGATAGTAGACCCACGGGTTGTAAGCCCCAATGGGCATAATGGCCAGGTCGAAAGGCTTCACCGCGCGGACGCCGCGAAAAGCGTCGGTAGAGGCCGTGTCACCCCCGAACAGGATGCGGTAGCGGCCTGCTTCAAGGGTGTAAGCGTTGTAGCCACGATAGGTGTCCGAGCGCATCCGCGCCCCCCAATGGTTGACGCGGAATGCCTTCAGGGTTACGGGGCCTACGCGCGTCCGCTCCTCCCAGCCTAATTCGCGCGTCTCCTTGTAACGATCGGGGCGGAACAGGTCGCTGGTCGACTTGGCCGTCACCACCATGGTGGCCCTGTTCTCCAGTTTCCTCAGCGACGGCACGTCGAGATGGTCCATGTGGGCGTGCGAAAGCAGGATGAGGTCGATCGGCGGCAGTTCACGGATGGCCAGCGCCGGTTCCACGAAGCGTTTCACGCCAAGCGTGAGCGGTCCCAGGTTCAACCCGGCCCGCCGGCTGAACACCGGATCCGTCAGGATTGTGAAGCCGTCGATCTTGAGCAGGACCGTGGTGTGGCCCAACCAGGCGGCGTACAAGCCGGTATCCGGCCATGCGGCGGGGTTCGGCCGCGCGGGCGGCGGCACGATGGGTCGCTGCCAGTCGCGGGCGTACTGTCTCCAGAAACCCGGAGCAATGCCGTAAATCCCTGCCGCAGCGCCGGACAGTCCGGCTATCCCGACCCCGGCAACGATCAAGCGGCGCGATATGCCCCCCCGCTGTGATCCAGTTCTCATCTCTTTCAACCTACCAGTGTTTGATGCGCAACCGCCAATTGAGGGTGCAGCCGCTCGTCAACCGTGACCAGAAACGGAGATAATGGTTTTATATGCTCCGAGGTGCAGTTTTCAGCCTGATCTTTTCGTTCTCTGTCGTTTTCTCAATTGGTTGTCAAGGTTCGCGGTCGAGAGCCGGCAGCGCCGGCGATGCGAGTCCTACGAGCGTAAGAGTTCGCAAGGTTCTGAGCGTAAAACGCCCGGCCACGGTACTGGCCAGCGGTTCCGTGGAAGCCCGCGAAACGTCCAACGTGGCCTTCCAGGTGCCGGGCAAAGTGGCGCGCGTTCTGGTGGAGGAAGGCGCCGCGGTCCGAAAGGGCCAACTGCTGGCTGAACTGGACGCCACGGATTACCAATACGCCCTGCAGGCGGCCACCGGCCAGGTGGGTATGGCCGAAGCGGCATCCTTAAAAGCGCAGCACGGCGCGCGGGCGCAGGAACTGGAGCGCGCACGCATCGGCTTCAACCGCGCCGAGGACGAATACCGGCGCATGAAGCAGCTTTACGATGCTAAGGCACTGGCTCCGAACGACTTCCACAAAGTGGAGGCGGCTTACCTGGCGGCGCGCGAGCAGTATTCGGAAGCGCAAGAAGGAGCGCGGCGGGAGGACAAAGCCGCCGCGCGCTCGGCTGTCGAGCAGGCCCAGGCGGGCGCACTGGTCGCGCACAAGCGTCTGGCGGACACCAAGCTGCTGGCCCCGATCTCCGGTATGATCGCGCGCCGGATCGTAAACCCCGGCGAGACGGTGGGCGCCGGCATGCCGGTGTTCACCATCGTGGATCTCAATCCGGTGAAAGTGCGTGTAGGCGTACCCGAGACCGATATTGCGCGGGTGAAGGCCGGTCAGACAGCCTCGATCCAGATTCCCGCCATGGCTGACCGCAATTTCGAGGGTCGTGTGGAACTGGTCGGTGTGGCGGCCGAACCGGCTTCGCGCACCTACACGGTCAAGATTCTGACGCCCAACCCCAACCACATTCTGCGCGCCGGCATGATCGCCGAAGCGCAAATCCGCACGGACGTCACCGTCCACGCGCTTACGCTGCCGGGCGAGGCCATCCTGCGGGACCCGCAGGGCGCCACGCTGGTCTATGTTTACTTCCCTGAGCGCAAGCGGGTCTACGCCCGGCGCGTGCAGGTGGGCACCGTCGAAGGACGCGAGGTGGAAATCACGAGCGGCCTGAAGGGCGACGAGCTGGTGGTAGTGGCCGGACAACAACTGGTGCGCGAGGGCGCGCTGGTGGAGGCCGTCGAGGAAGGCAAATGAACCCGGTCCGCGCCTCGCTGCGCCACCCTCAAGTGACGATTGTCCTGACGGCGATGCTGTTCGCCGTGGGGGTACACGCGCTGCTCAAAATGCCGCGCCGCGAAGACCCCAAAATCACTATCCGCACGGGCCTGGTGAGCGCCATTTATCCGGGCGCCACGGCCGAGCAGGTGGAAAAGCAAGTCACCAGAAAGATCGAAGAACATCTGTTCCGCTTCGAGGAAGTCCGCAAGGCCAAAACGTACTCCACCAGCCGCAATGACGCCGTCATCATCAACGTCGAGCTGGAAGACTGGGTCCGCGACGCCGACAAGTTCTGGTCCAAGCTCCGGCACGACATGAACGAACTGCGCGTGCGGGAACTGCCGGCGGGCGTGCGCGGCCCTATCGTCAACTCCGATTTCGGCGACACCGTGGCGGTGTTGATGGCCGTGCGCGGCCCGGGTTACGGCTATCGCGAGCTGAAGGACTATTCGACGCGGATCGAAGATGAGTTGCGCACGATTCGCGCCACATCGAAGATCAAGCGTTACGGCGAGCAGAAGGAACAGATCGTCATCTCCAGCACGCTGGAGCGCATCTCGCAGTACGGCGTCAACCCGCTCAACGTGATCGCCGCGCTGGAGCAGCGGAACATCGTCGAGTACGGCGGCAAGTTCGACACCGACCACGCTTCCGTGCCCATGCGCACTTCGGGCCTGTTTCAAACCGAAGACCAGATCCGCCGCGTGATGATCGGCGCTTCGCCCACCGGCCAGCCCATCTACATCGGCGACCTGGCCGAGGTGGAGCGCCGATACCAGGATCCTGAGTTTCTGACCCGCTTCAATGGCGATCCCTGCCTGATGGTTTCGGTCGAAATGCAGGAAGGTAATAACATCGTCGACTTCGGAAAGGCCATCCGGGAGAAGATCGAGCACGCGCGCGCGATTTTGCCGCCGGACCTGAAACTGGATCTGCTGGCCGATCAACCGCGCGTGGTCGAGAATCGCATCAGTTCCTTCATCCGTGAATTCGGCATCGCGATCGGCGCCGTGATCCTGGTGACGATCCTGCTGCTGCCGTTCCGCGTGGCCGTGATTGCCGCCTTGGCCATCCCGGTCACCGTGGCCATCACTTTCGGCGTGATGAACGCGCTGGGGATCGAGCTGCACCAGGTTTCGATCGCGGCGCTGATCGTGGTGCTGGGCATGGTGGTGGACGACGCCATCGTCATCGCGGACAACTACGTGGATCTGCTGGACCGCGGCGCGAACCGCGAGGATGCCGCCTGGCGCTCGGCCACGGAACTGGCTGTGCCGGTGCTGACAGCGACGCTCACCATCATCGCCAGTTTTCTGCCGCTGCTGATGCTGTCGGGTTCGGTGGGCGAGTTTATCTCGGCGCTGCCCATCGCCGTCGCGGTCAGCCTTGGCTCGTCCTTCTTCGTAGCGATGTTCCTCACGCCGCTGCTTTGCCGGTTTTTCATCCACCAGGGCATGCATTCACCATCCGGCGACGGCGAGACGCCGAAGAAGAAGTTCAGCGTGCTCGACCGGATGCAGAGCGTTTATAACAAGGCAATCCACGTCGCCATGCGGCGCAAACCGGCGGCGGTGGCGCTGGGCGTCCTGGCGGTGGCGGGGGGAGCCCTCGTAATGCGCTTCGTGCCCGAGCAGTTCTTCCCGTCGGCCGAGCGCGATCAATTCGTCATCGACGTGTGGATGGAAGAAGGCACACGGATTGAGGCCACCGACCAGGTGCTCAAGCGCATCGAGACAAACCTCGCCGGGAACAAGTTCGTGAAAAGCTACGCCTCGTTCCTCGGCTCCAGCGCGCCGCGCTTTTACTACAACGTGAATCCGGAACAGCCAGCCACCAACTACGGTCAGCTCTTGGTGAACACGACAGCCGTCAAGGGCACGCCGGAATTCGTCGGAGAGCTTCGTACACGCCTCGCGCGCCTATGTCCGGAAGCCAGGGTGATCGTCAAGGAACTTCAGCAGGGTAACATCGTGCAGGCGCCGATCGAAGTGCGCATCGCCGGCGACGACTTGACGACCCTCAAGAGCAAGGGACGCGAGGTCGAGGAGATTCTGCGCAGCGTGCCCGGCTCAGCGTACGTTCACAACGACTTCCGGGAGGACGCCTACCAGCTCAAGGTGAACGTCAACGACGAGGTTGCCAACCGCCTGGGCCTCACCAACGCGATGATTTCCAAGCTGCTGGCGGGCAGTTTCAAGGGCGCTCCGGTGACGACCTTTTGGGAGGGTGATCGCGACGTCGATATCACGCTGCGCCTGGATGAGAGCCGCCGCCGGAATTACGATAACGTGCGCAACGCGTACTTGACCTCTTTGATCACGGGTGCGCATGTGCCTCTGCGCCAGGTCGCCGAACTCGCACCCAATTGGGAACCCAGCCGCATTGTGCGGCGTAATGGCATCCGCACGCTCACGGTGTGGAGTTTCGCCGATCACGGAGTGCTGGCGTCCACAATCTTGAAAGAAGCAAAGCCGCGGATTGATGCGCTCGCTCTGCCGTCCGGCTACCGCATTATGTACGGCGGCGAGGCCGAGAATCAGAAAGACACATTCGGAGAAATGGTAAGCGCCCTCCAGGTGAGTCTGCTGGCCATTTACCTGATCCTGCTGTTCCAGTTCCGCTCCATTTGGGAGCCGTTCATCGTCATGGCTTCGATTCCGCTGGCGCTGCTGGGCGCGGCCGTCGGCCTGCTGATCACGCACAATACGTTCGGTTTCACGGCGTTTGTGGGCGTGGCCAGCCTGTCGGGCGTGGTGGTTCGCAACTCCATCATCCTGGTGGATTACATCAATGAACGTCTCAAGAACGGGGCGGAACTGCAGCAGGCCGCTCTCGAAGCCGGCGAACGTCGTTTGCGACCCATCTTTCTCACCACCATGGCCGCCGCGGTCGGCGTGACGCCGATGATCCTTTCCGGCTCCAGCCTCTGGAGTCCGCTGGCCAGCGTCATTGCCGTCGGCTTGCTGTTCTCCATGTTCTTCACTTTGGTGGTTGTGCCCGTGTTGTTCGTGTTGGCCAAGGAGGCCGTGACGAAATCCCGGGCCTGAGGCGAGAGATACATCTTATGCGAGGCTTGAAGTTCTTATTCGTTCTGATCCCTGTCGCGCTCGCCGGCCAGACAACCGTCCGCCGGATGACGCTGGAGCAGGCCGTGGCGTCCGCCCTCGAGAACAATTCGTACCTGAAGATCGCGCGGGCGAAGGTGCGGGAACACGAGAAGCGGGCCGCGGCCGCGCGTACGGACTTCTTCCCGCAGCTCACGACCGACGCCAACTATATGCACCTGGCCGAACCCCAGCACATCGAAATCCCGCGGGGAGCTTTCGGCGTTTTCAAGGACATCGGCCCGGTACCCATGTCCTCGCTCGCCCTGATCCAGGGCGCCAATCAGTTCTTCTATTCGACCACCACGCTGGCGCAGCCGCTGACGCAGATGATCAAGATCCGGCAAGGCCACCAGATCGCGAGGCTGGAAACCGGAATCGCGGCGAGCGATCTTAGGAAGGCCGAGAACGAGATCGCGGTTCGGGTTCATGAAGCCTATTTCGGCCTGCTGATCGCACAGCGCCAAAAGAGGGCCGCGGAACTGGAGGTCACCGCGGCGGAAGAGAAACTGCGCGAGGCACGCAAGGCCGTGGATTCGGGCAATACCCTGCCGGTCACCGCCACCGGCGCGCGCGCCGCGCTGCTGGCGGCGCGCCATGCGAAGCTCTCGCTAGAAAATCAGATCTCCGATATCTCGGTGGAATTCAACGAGCTGGTGGGGCTGCCGCTTGAAACCGATCTTGAACTGGTTCCACCCGATCCGCCGGCCGCCTCCGCGCTCACCCGCGAGGAGTGCCTGAAAACGGCTCTCGAATCGAGCGAAGAGATTCGCTCCGCCGCGCAGACCGTCTCCAAGGCCCGCCGCGCCGTCGCCGCCGCCCGCGCCGACTTCATACCCGAAATCGGCGCCTACGGCCAGTACCTCTACCAAAACGGCGCGCCCTTCGTGGCCAAGAACAACGGCATCTTCGGCGTGAAGATGACCTGGAAAGTGTTCGACTTCGGCAAGCGCAACGACGTGATCGGCGAGCGCCGTGCCTTGCTGGAGCAGGCGGAAGAGAACCTGCGGCGATTGAAGAACCGCACCACGGTGGAAGTGGAGAAGAGCTACCGCAAGCTGCAGCGATCCAAGGAGATGATCGAGGTGGCGACGGAGGCGCTGGAGTTGAGGCGCGAGTCCGGGAGGCTGTCGGGCGAACAGGTGAAGGCGGGTGTAACGGTGATGAGCAACCAAATGTCATCCGAAGCGGCGCTGGCCAAGGCGGAAGCCGACCTGCTCGCCGCCAACCTGGGATATCGTCTAGCCGAAGCCGAACTATTGCGCGCCATGGGCCGCACCCCGCGGTAGGGGATGGCCGCCCCACAGCCCAATGATGAAGCTGCACCTGCGTCCATGTAAGAATGGTTGCAGATGATCGAATGCATTCACCCCGGAGTCACCGCCGGGAAAACCAAGGTTGTTCTCTTCGATTTTGACGGTACGCTGTCGCTCATCCGGGCGGGCTGGTTCGACGTAATGGTTCCCATGATGGTCGAACTCCTCGCCGAGTGTAAGAACGGCGAGAGCGAAGCCGAACTTACGGCCGTCGTGAAGGAGTTCGTCAGCCGCCTCACGGGCAAGCAGACCATCTACCAGATGATTGAGCTCGCCGAGCAGATTGAAAAACGCGGCGGTACACCCAAGGAACCGCTGGTTTATAAGCACATGTACCTGGACCGGCTGCACGAGCGTATCAAGGACCGTCTGGCCGAACTCCGTAACGGCCAGTGCTCGCCGGACAAATATATGGTGCCTGGGGCGCGCGCCATGCTCGAGGATCTTCGCGATCGCGGCCTCACGATTTACCTGGCCAGCGGAACCGATGAACCGTTCATGAAGGACGAGGCGCGGCTGCTGGACGTCGACAAGTACTGCAAAGGCGTGTTTGGCGCGCTGGACGACTACAAGTCGTTCTCGAAGGCCATCCTGATTCAACGCATCATCGGCCAGGCGGAATGCCGTGGGGACGAGTTTTTAGGTTTCGGCGACGGCTACGTGGAGATCCAGAACGTGAAACAGGTGGGCGGAGTCGCCATCGGCGTGGCCACCGACGAGCCGCACTGCCTCAAAGTGGACGAATGGAAACGCCAGCGCCTGATCGGTGTCGGCGCGGACTACATCATCCCGAACTATCTCGAACACAAAGAATTGTTCCAGACAATCTTCCCATCGTAGAAGATGACCATCGAAGAGATACTTGCTCAATTCCCGAAGCTGAGCGTGCTGGTGGTCGGCGACATCTGCCTGGACCGCTGGTGCACCTACGACCCGGCGACGGCCGAACCCTCGCGTGAAACCAACATCCCGCGCATCGGCGTCGTGCAGGTGGAAGTGACGCCTGGCGCGGGCGGCACGATCAGCAACAATCTGGCAGCGCTCGGCGCCGGCCGCGTGGCCGTGCTGGGCGTGGTGGGCGACGACGGCTTCGGCTTCGAACTGGCCCGCGCTCTGCAGGACCGCGGCATCGAGTCCAGCCTCTTGGTGAAAACCTCGGCCATGCAGACGTTCACCTACACCAAGGTGATCAACTCGACCAACGGCGTCGAGGATATGCCGCGTCTGGATTTCATCAACACCAAGCCCATGCCGGAGGGCGTGGAGCGCGAAGTAGTGGCCAGGCTGCGCGAGTTTTTCCCGGCCTTCGACTTGATCCTGGTCGGCGACCAGGCCGAAACCAATGCCGGCGGCGTGGTGACGCCGGCCGTGCGTGAGGCGCTGGCGGAGCTGGCCGCCGCGTACCCGGACAAGCTCGTGCTCGTGGATTCCCGCCTGCGCGTGCCGCTGTTCCGCAACGTGGCCGTGAAGCCCAACCAGCAGGAGGCCGAACAAGCCTGCAAGGACCTGCTCGGAAAGATCGACTACCCCGCTCTGCGCAAACACGTCGGCGCGCCCTTCCTTTACGTGACGCACGGCGGCAAAGGCGTACTGGTGGTGGACGACGCCGGAGAGGCCTGGGTGCCCACGCGCGAGATCAAGAAGCCCGTGGATATCTGCGGCGCGGGCGACAGCTTCCATGCCGGCAGCGGGCTGGCGTACGCCGTAACGCGCTCGGCCGCCACGGCCGCCCGCTTCGGCAATCTGGTGGCCTCGATCACCGTCATGAAGAAGGGGACCGGCACGGCATCGCCCGCCGAGGTGATCGCCGCCGACAAACTGATTCCGTAATGAAGACGCTGGCTATTGACATCGGGGGGACGAAGTTCACCCTTGCCGTATTCGACGGCGACCGCATGATCCTGCGCGAATCCCGCGCCACCGACCGCGAAGGCGGCCGCGACTGGATGCTCAACGAGATCCGCACCATCGGTGGCAAATGGAAGAGCGAGACCGGCTTCGAGCGTTGCGGCATCGGCTTCGGCGGCCCGGTCAATTTCGAAACACAGGTAGTGACGCTGTCCACCCACGTCGGCGGCTGGAAGGATTTCTCGTTTCCTAAATGGATAGGCGAGGAGTTGGGCGTGCCCGCCATCATGGATAACGACGCCAACGTGGGAGCGCTCGGCGAAGCCGTCTACGGCGCGGGCAAGGGATATGGCCCGGCGGTTTTCTACATGACGATTTCGACCGGAATCGGCGGTGGGATCGTCCTCGACGGACATATCTACCGCGGCGCCGACAGCTACGCGGGCGAAATCGGCCACCTGACGGTGCGGCCGGACGGGCCCCAGTGCCTCTGCGGCGCTTTCGGGTGCCTGGAGCGCATGTGCTGCGGGTTGTGGCTGGAGAAGGATTACGGACGCACGGCGAAGGAACTGCTTCAGAATCCCGATTTCGTGCGCCGCTACGTGGTGGACCTGGCGCGCGGCATCAAGGCCATGATCATGGTGCTCAACCCGGCTCGCGTGGTGATCGGTGGCGGTTTCAGCAAGGCCGGGGACGCGCTGTTCGTGCCGCTGCGGACGGAACTGCGCAAACAGATTACGGCGTGGTCGCGCGCGCGCATCGACGTGGCGCCAGCCGCGCTCGGCGACGACAGTATTCTTTACGGCGCGCTGGCGCTCGCACAGGAGATTCAAACCAAATGACGTTTACCGAACAATACAAACAGGACCTTTTCGACGCCCTCAACAAGATCGATCTGGCCAAGATCGAGCAGGCCATCGAGTGGCTCAAGGAGGCCCGGGCGGCGGGCAAGACCATCTTCACGTGCGGCAACGGAGGCAGCGCCTCTACCGCTTCGCACTTCGCCACCGACATCGTCAAGGGCGCCAGCTACGGCCGCGACACGCGCTTCCGCATCATCCCGTTGACCGACTCGCTGTCGACCATGACGGCCTATGCGAACGACGTCAGCTATGACGCGGTCTTCGTCGAGCAGCTCAAGAATTTCGCCCAGCCGGGCGACATCGTGATGGGCATCAGCGGCTCGGGCAATTCACCCAACGTGCTGCGCGCCATCGAGTACGCGAATTCGATCGGCTGCAAGACCATCGGCCTCACGGGCCGCGACGGCGGCAAACTCGGCCCCATGGTCGGCCTGAACATCCAGGTACCGGTGCCCCACATGGGCCGCATCGAAGACGGCCACATGATCGTGACCCACATGCTCGCCTACTACTTCATGGAAGAGAAGTAGGAGAAGAGTCCGGCACACTTTAGCGGCGTTGCCTGCGGAGCGTCAGTCACACCGGCTTGGAAGCGAAGAGCGGTATCCTGGCTACGGTGGCTATGACCAGACGCGACTTCGTGTGCTCGGCGGCGCTTCCTGCCGCGGTTCCGGCGCCCAGCGATAAGAGCGGCGACTACTCGCGGATACGCGGCTTCAATTACCAGCCCAGTTATCACTACAACGGCTGCGGCATCTGGCTGAATTTCCGGACCGACCTGGTGGATCTCGAACTCGGCCGCGGAAAGAAATACTTTCCAGGTATCAACACGGTGCGGTTGTGGCTCTCAGTGGATGCCTTCGCAGTGAACCCGAAGAAGGCGGCCCAGAACTTCGAAGCCGCGCTGCGCATCGCGAACAAGCACGGTCTGCAGGTGGTCGCGACGTTGTTCAACAACTGGCACAGCCTGCCGGATTTCGGCGGCCTGAGCCTGGAGATGGTCCGCTATTGGGGCGATCCCAAGAACAACACTATCCCGCTGAATCTGCTCGCCGCTTATGTTGAGCAAATCGCCTGCGCGCATGGACGCGATGACCGTGTCCTCCTGTGGGACCTCTGCAACGAACCGTTCAACAGCGGCAACGATAGCGAGTATGCAGAGTGGCTGGGCCGGATCTACCGGCAATGCAAGGAGGCAGGTGTGAAGGCTCCGCTCGGCGTGAGCGTCCCGCCAAGTCTGAAACAACTGGAATTAGTCGAGCCAATCAGCGACGTACTCATGATCCATCCGTATGGGAACCAGAAGTTCTTGGAAGGTGCTTTGGCCCTCGGACGGAAAGCCGGCAAGCCGGTGATCGCCACGGAGTGTTGTTGGGGGCACCTGGATGACGCGCGCCGCGCCGCGATTGTCGAGAACGAGTTGACCGCGCTGAAAGCCGCAGACATCGGATTCCTGGCGCACGTCCTTCATCACAGCCTGGTAGCCGATTGCCACCGCCAGCGTTATGGAGCGGTCAGCACGGCAGGATACATGGCTTTCATCGAAGACGATGGTTCCTTGCGGCGGCATCATGAGGTGTTCAACAAGTTCACGTGAGACGGGAAAGGCAGCGTTTCATGGATCCTCCACCGAGTCGCGCTTTTATTCGGTTTTACGCGGAACTGAATGACCATCTTGCCCCGGAGGAGCGGTTCCGGACCGTCGAACGGGAGTTCTATGTAGCGGGCTCCGTGAAGGACATGATTGAGAGCTTCGGCGTCCCGCACACGGAGGTCGAGCTGGTTCTCATCAACGGCGAGTCGTCCGATTTCTCAAGCCCGGTGCTGGATGGCGACCGTGTCGCGGTGTACCCCGTCTTCGAATCGCTGGACGTCACGCCGGAGCTGCGCATACGGCGGCAAGCGCTGCGGCAGCCGCGGTTCGTCCTGGACGTCCACCTGGGCAGGCTGGCGGCCTACCTGCGCATGCTCGGCTTCGATGCGGCATATGCCAACAGCGCGGCCGATGCGGAACTGGCACGGATCTCCGCCGAGGAAAAGCGCATTCTACTTACGCGCGACCGGAACCTGTTGAAGCATTCCGCCGTGACTCACGGCTACTGGCTGCGCGAAACGGACAGCCGCCGCCAGGCCGCCGAGGTCGTGAGACGGTTCGACCTGACGCGGATGCTCGAACCCTTCACCCGCTGCATGGCGTGTAACGAGCCGCTTCGTCACGTGGGGAAGAATGAGGTTCGCCACCGCGTCCCAACGAACATCGCCGCGAGCCACGAGGAATTCCGCGAGTGTCCCGCTTGCCGGCGTGTGTACTGGGAGGGCACACACCACCAGCGGATGCGCCGCTGGATCGAAGAACTCGCTGCCGATGCTAAAATGAATCCAACACACCGGGAAGCGACTTAGGACTTCCCGAATCAGAGGAGGCATTTCATGGGATCTGGGCCCCATGCGACGGGTATACCTATGCCCGCGCTTGTTTTTGAAACCCTCACGGCGTACCAGCGCACGGCAGCGCTGCGTGCAGCCATTGAATTGGGCTTGTTCGGAGCACTCGGCGAAGGTCCGGGCGACGTCACGTCGTTGGCGCTCGCCTGCTCCGCGTCCGAGCGCGGCATTCGCATCCTGTGCGACTACCTGACCGTCATCGGCCTGGTGGCGAAGCAGGACGGCCATTACAGTCACACGCCCACCAGCGCGCTGTTTCTCGACCCCCGTTCCCCCAATTGTGTCGCGTCGGTCGCGAGATTCCTGGGCAACCCGGAGATTGTGCAACCGGCCCTGCACCTGGCGGACATCGTTCGCGACGGCCGTACAACTCTGTCCGGCGATGGAACCCTGGAGCCGGAAAACCCGGTTTGGGTCGAGTTCGCCCACAGCATGGCCCCGATGATGGCGCCCATGGCCGGCCCGCTCGGTTCCATCGTCCTGGATGGACGCTCCGGCCCCATGTCCGTGTTGGACATCGCCGCGGGACACGGCCTGTTCGGCATCGAGGTTGCCCGGCGGAATCCAGACGCTCAGATTGTCGCCCTGGATTGGGCCCCAGTGCTTGAGGTCGCGCGGGAGAACGCGCGCAAGGCCGGCATCGACGGCCGCTACCACTTGCTGCCCGGCAGCGCCTTCGACGTCGACTTCGGCGGCCCTCACGATGTCGTGCTGCTCACCAACTTCCTGCACCACTTCGACACGCTCACCTGTGTCGGCCTGTTGAAGAAGGTGCGCGCCGCGCTCAAGCCGGGAGGCCGCGCCGCCGCTCTCGAGTTCGTGCCCAACGAGGACCGCGTCAGCCCGCCGATGGCCGCTGCGTTCAGCCTCACCATGCTGGTCAGCACGGTCGCGGGAGACGCTTACACGTTCAGCGAACTGGAAAAGATGTACCGCGAAGCCGGATTCGGCGATATAACCGCTCATCCGGTCCCGACCGGTCCCCACACCATCGTCCTGGGCCACGCGGCGTGATGAGCCGCCCGCCTGCTACCACGTCCCCATACGCAGGACGATGCCCGCGCTCATGCGCAGGCCGCCGTAGTTGTCCCGCCCGTCGGGGTCCGCGATGAAGGCGCGGCGGTATTCGAGACTTGCGACACGGAGCGCCATGGCGCGGTTCAATCGCAAATCCAGGCCGCCACCGGCCGAAAGCGCAAAGCCGCTTGCCTCGTCGTGGATGAGGTAGTCGGGCCGCTGCGTGGCGATCGGCCTCTGATCCGGCGGAAGCTTCTCGTAAGCTGCCTTCAATTCCGGCACCGTACGTTCCCACGTGAGTTTGGTCCCGCCCACCAGGAATTGCAGGTGCGGCGACCAGCGGCCGGAGGGAGCCGGCGTCCAGCGCGAACCGGCCAAGTAATTCAACCCGTCGCCGCTCAGGTTGGCGCCGGGATTCAGCATCCTGCAGCCGCCAACATTCAGCAGCACCTGCCAAGCGGGCGCCATCCGGTAGGCGAGTTCGCCGCCCCCGCCGGCGCAACCGCGCCCTCCCGGGTTCAAGCTCTCGGCCGTAAAACTGGCCTCGAGGGGCGCTACGCCAAAATCGGGTGTTGCTATCCTCTCCGGGCCGCTTTCCGGCGGCTGGCTCTTGACTCGGACCTGCTTATAATGCGGCGCCGGGTCGTAATCGCGAACGCCGGAACGGGTGTCGCGGGACCAGGGCACCTGGCCGCGCAACACGTTGGCCAGGCTACGCGTGGGATTCAGGCTGCCGCGCATAGCCAACCGCGCCCAAGGGTTGTGCGTCAGCAGCTCGAAGCGCTCGATCAGGTACTTGTCGACGGCGTCCTCGCCGACCATCCACAGCAGACCCATACTGGGCGTAATGACGTGATCCACGAAGCCTTGCTGCGGATAGTCATTCTGGATCTTCCCGATGGTCGCCTCGCTGAACGGACCGATTTCAAACTGGGCGCTGAAGGCCCAGGCGAAGGCGGCGGCTCGCAGGCGGCTCTTCCAATACGGCGCGTTGCGCCCGAATACGGCCCGGCGGTATTGCGGGTCGTTCTGATTGAACAAGCGACCTGAGACGGCGCCCTGCATGGGGTGGCCGATGTAGTTGACATAAGCTGGGTCGCCGTCACCCCAGCCGTGCAGGTTGCCAAGCGAGTTGGCATAGCCGGGCCAGAAGGCCCCGCCCAGGTTGTTGCGCGTTCCCTGCTCGGTAGCCAGGCGGAATCCGTGCATGATTCCGACGAAAGCCGCTGATTGCGTCAGAAGCGGCTTCCATTGAATGCCTTCGACCGGTTCGGGGCCGGCCGTGCCCATCGTGTCGGCTCGACAGCTTGTAGGTGCAAGCAAAAAAAGGCTCAGGACAGCGGCAATGGCCCAGAGCGCCCGGACGGGAACACAAAATGCGGCGCTGTCTTCGGCAGCTCCGCGTGGAATGCGCGTGGGGTCGCCTCGGAACATACTGTTACCCAATAGAATACTCTGTGGACGCGCTGCAGAACCACCCGGTTGCATTACTTCCAGAATGAGAGCAATGACTTGATTCCGCCGCTCGGCGGAACATAGACTTACTATTGGAACGGGAGATCCCTACGATGTCGACAACTGGAACTCATAGAACCAACAGGACGCGCCGCGAAGTTGTGCAGGCGGGAGCCGTAGCGCTGGCCGGCGCCGGCCTGGCCACCAAGGCCCGTGCGGCCTCAACGCTCGCCATCAATGGAGGCGCGAAGACCGTAACCGTCCCCGCCGCCGTGAGCCATAAACTGACCCGTTGGCCGCCGTACGGCGACGCGGAAAAGCAAGCCCTCCACGCCATGATCGACAAGGGCACTTATTACGATGAGTTGCCCGTGTTCGAGAAGGAATGGCAGGCGTACACCAAGAGCCCATTCGTGAAGGCTCACATGAACGGCACCAGCGCGCTGAACTCCATGTTCTTCGCGCTGAACCTGGAACCCGGCAGCGAAATCCTGGTGCAGTCCTACACCTTCTTCGCTACCGTGCTCCCGATGCGCTTTTTCGGCTATGTGCCGATCTTCGTGGACATCGACCCCAAGACCGGCTGCTTCGACCTGGAAGACGCCAAGAAGAAGATCACCCCGCGCACCAAGGCCATCCTGCCGATGCACTCCTGGGGCATGCCGTGCGAAATGGACAAGATCTCCGAGTACGCGAAGGAGAAGGGCCTGATCCTGTGCGAAGACTGTGCGCACGCGCACGGCGCCTTCATGCAGGGCAAGCACGTTGGCACCTTCGGCGCCATGAGCATTTTCAGCTTCCAGACCACCAAGGTGATGCCGACGGTGGAAGGCGGCATGGGAATGTACAAGACGCGCGAGTATTTTGAGCGCGCCTCCGCCTACGGCCACTACGAAGATCCGCCGAAGTTCCCCAAGGACAGCCCGTACCGCAAGTACGACAACACCGGCTTCGGCCAGAAGTACCGCATGCATCCGCTCGCCGCGGCCATCGGGCGCATCCAGTTGCGCGGCTTGGAAGAACGCAACGCGGTGACGCGCAACAACGTGAAGGCGCTCAACAGCCGGCTGGTTCAGTTGCCGGGCATCACCCAGCCGTATGTGCGGCCGGATCAGGTCCGCGCCTATTACTCGGCCGACATGCTGTTCCTCGACGAAAAGAAGGCGGGCTTCTCGCGCGCCGCGATGATCAAGGCCCTGAAGGCCGAGGGCGTGAGCGCCAGCGTTTGGGAGTACCCTGAGCAGCACACCTTCACAATCTATCGCGAGCCGCAGTGGTGGCATCATCCCCCGGTGATCCCAGCGAGCATGCCGGGCGGCGCGCAGGTGAACAAGTCGCACTTCTTCCTGCCGCTGTTCCACGGTGAGGCCACTGAGCTGATCGAACAGTACGTCAAGGCCTTCGAGAAGGTCTGGGCGCACCGCGCGGACGTGGCCAAACTGTAGTTCCGATCCGTCACCGGCACCACCGATGAAGATCGTCAGGATTGAGACGTACATCGCGGGTAATCCGTGGAAGAACTGGCTGTTTGCGAAGGTCCTAACCGATGAAGGCATCCATGGCACCGGTGAAGGCACGCTGAATTACTTCGGCAAAACCGTCGAGGCAGCCATCCACGAACTGACCCCGCTGATCCTGGGAATGAACCCGTTCCAGGTAGAGATCATTTCCCAGCGTCTCATCCGGGATGTCTATAGCGACGGTGCACAAGTACATATGTGCGCCGTCGCTGCCATTGAAACCGCCTGCTGGGACATTATCGGCAAGGCGTGCGGCCAACCCATCTACAACCTCTGGGGCGGCCGTTGTCACGAAAAGCTGCGCGCGTACGCGAATGGCTGGTATCGCGGGCCGCGCACCCCCGAAAGCTTCCACGAAAAAGCCAAGGACGTAGTCCGCCGCGGCTACACGGCTCTCAAGTTCGACCCGTTCGGCGACAACTGGCGCATGACCACGCGGCAGGATTTCGATCTCACAGTCGATATCGTGCGTGCCGTGCGGGACGCCGTCGGTCCGAAGGTCGATATCCTCATCGAGGGCCATTGCCGCTTCAACGTGTCCACGGCTCTGCAGTTCGCCCAGGCGCTGGCCCCCATGCGTCCGGCGTGGTTCGAGGAACCCGTTCCCCACACCAACATCGCCGCCATGGTGGAGGTGGCCCGGCGCAGCCCGGTACCCATCGCCACGGGGGAAAGCCTCTCGAACAAGCAGCAGTTCGCCGAACTGGTGGAGCACAACGCCATCAGCATCTTCCAGCCCGAACCGCTGAACCTGGGCGGTCTGTTCGCCGCGCGCAAGATCGCCGACATGGTGGACGCGCATTACGGCATGATCGCGCCGCACAGCGCGCAAGGCCCGGTCTGTTCGGCCGCCTGCGCGCAATTGAACGCCTCGATCCCGAACTTCTATCTTCACGAGATCTTCGACGAGTTCAACGAGCCGTGGGAGAAGGAGATCGTCACTGGAGGCGTCGAGGTCGTGGACGGCTACATCGACGTGTCCGATCGCCCCGGACTGGGCATCGATCTCAACATCGAGGAAATCCTACGCCATCCCTACCAGCCGGAGAACGCCCTGCCGCTGTTCCGCTCCGGATGGGAAAAGCGCGAAGGCCGTTAGTGCCAAGAAAGGGGGCCGGTGCACGCCGCCGCACACCGGCCTGGAAGATAAGGAGATTACACCCCGTTAGAACGTGAGGCGAAATGCTACTTGGCAACTGCGCGCCGTGGTGCCGTTTACGTACGCGGAAGCCGAGCTGAGGTCTCCCGCGCCAGCGAGCGGCCTCACAATGCCGCCGGTCGCCGTGTAGGCGTAAACGTTCACGCCGGTTCCGTACTGCATGTTGAGCAGGTTGAACGCTTCAAACATCAGCTTTCCCTGGATGCGCTCCGTGAAGGGCAGCGTGCGCGCGAAACGCGCGTTCACCGTATAGGACGGCTCGGAGTAAAGGCTGTTCACCGGATAGAAGGGCACGCGCGACCACGCGCCGGTGCCGTTCATTGAGCCGGTGTACGGGAACGTGATGCCGCTGAACTGCTGGCCGTTGACCACGACGAGCGCGGTCTGGGGCTGCGCGGAGGCGAGCGTGGTGATGGTCGAGATCTCCCATCCGTTCACCAGGTAGCGCGTGAACCCCGAGGTACTCTGCGACGGCGTGGGTCGCCAGACGAGGTCGAAGACGGCGCGATGGCGCTGGTCGGTCGAGGAACTCCCGCGGTCGATCCCGTTGACGCCGTTATAGCTGTACAGAGGCACTCCGCCGCTCACCAGCGTGCCGCCCACGTCGTCGATGGCGTGCGACCACGTATAGGTGGCGTGCAGATCGAAGCTGCGCGACATGCGCTTGTTCAACTCCACGATCAGCGCGCGATACCAACTCGCGCCACCGTTTTCCACCTGATAGATGTGCCCATAGGCGACGTCCGTTTTGGCCGTCCAGACGTCCGTCGTGAACGTGTCCGACTTGATGCCGTTCGCGTTGTAGATGGTGTAGGTCGCCGTCCGCGTCGGTGCGGCCAGGTTCGTATCATTGGCCGTCAGCAGCTTCACTCCACGGACGCCCAGGTAACTGATGCTCAGGTCGGTGGTCGAATTCAGACGCCGCTCGATGGCCAACGACGACTGCTTCGTGTACGGGTTCCTGAGCTTGTAGCCTCCGTAAATCAGGTTCATGGTGCCGGCCGGAAGCTTGGTGACCGAAGAGACGACGTTGGGAAATACCGGGGCGCTGCTCTGCGTCGAGTTCACCGAAATGTTGGTCTGATAGGAGCCGTTGCCGAGATACAGCGCGTCGAGCAGTTCACCTGTCAGGCGGCTGTGGTAGGTCCCGAAGCCGGCGCGGACGACGGTGCGGTCGTCGAGCCTGTAGGCCAAGCTTAGGCGCGGGTCCGCATTGATGTTGGAAGAAGTGATGGTGCGCGTCTTGTAGTAAGTCGTGTTGTAGTAATCCGGCTGTGTGTAGAACCCCTTCTCCCAGCGGACTCCGGCGCTCAAGCGCAGGTTTCTGCTGAACTGCCAGCTATCCTGGACAAACGCGCCGAAGTCCGTCGTGTGCAGGTCGCGCCAGGAGTTACCGAAAGTCTGCTCGTAGGTGGTGTAGTTTTTCTGTGTTCCGCCGGCGAAGTCCAGCGCGAAGGCGGTGAGTGAGGAGTAGGTGTACGCGCCGCTGGCATATCGCAGCTCATCGATCACGTTGCGCCTTTTCGACCAGTCAACGCCCGCCGTGATGGTGTGCGAGTTGATCTGGAACCGGAAATTGTCCGCAAGTTGGCCGCGCTTTTCGGTCACCAGGCTGGAATCCGGATGCGCTTGGCCGACAGTGACTCCAGCAATCGAGATGGCCACGTTTCCGGTGGAAAGCGAGACCGTCGAAGCCGGGTCCATGATGCGGTCGTGGAAAACGCCGAGTCGCAGCTCGTTCGTAGCGCTGCCGCCAGGAGCGCTAGTCCAACCGAATCTCCCAAACTGCGTCTCACGGCGGGTGCTGCCGGTGCCCAGCAGACCGCCATTCTCGGCTACGGACCCATACGGGCTGGCTTGGGGCGAACGCGCCCGGATGACGTTGGCTTCGATGTTGAACATGTTGCGCTCACTCCGCCGGTAGTCAATGCGGCCAAGCCCGGAAACCCAGTGCTCGGATTGGGGGACCAACACGTTCATCTGCGACTGGATGAAGCTGGCCGCGGCGACGCACTGGGCGATCGTGGCGGTGCAGTTCGCCGTATTGACCTTGTCGCCGGCCAAGTTCGCAATCACCGGATTGGTGATCCTGTTGAGCCCCTGGCGGTGGCTGTCGAGCAACTCCATGTTCGCGAAGAAGAACAGCTTGCCGCGCTGGATAGGACCGCCCAGGCTCCAGCCTCCCTGGTTGCTGTTGCGGAAGAGGTTGTTGCCCAACGTGTAGCGTCCCGTGGCGGCGAGGGAACTGTTGCTGAAAGATCCATATGCGGAGCCATGGAATCCGTTGCCGCCAGCGCGAGTAACGGCGTTGACCGTGCCTCCCAGCGCGCCACCAAACTCGGGAGAGGCGCCGCTGGCGATCGTCTGAAACCCGGCAATCGCGTCCATCGGCAAACGGGCGGTACCCGATTTTTCGCTTGGCCGGTAAAGATTCGCCGTCTCGATTCCATCCGTGAGATAGGAGTTCAACGACTCCTCGCCGTGGTGCGCCGGCACACCGTGGGCGCGGCTACCCGTAGTGGCGGGAGCAAGCAGCGCGAGGTCCGTCCAGCGGCGCTCACGCACCGGCAACTGCTCCAGTTCACGCGCCGCCGCCGTTGTCACGACACCACCGGTGGCATCATCCACTTCGACGGCTTCCTCGCCGGCCGTTTTCTGCTTAGCCTTCGCTTCGGCATACAGCGTGATCTGGAAGTTCAGTCTCTGGCCGGCCCGGATTTCGATTTCCCGCCGTTCCCAGCTCGCGAATCTCTGGCGCGTCACCCGGAGGCGGTATCCCGTTGCAGGCGGAAGTCCCGTAGCTTCGAACATGCCGTCAATATTGGTGTTCATTACACGCTTCACACCCAAGGCCGCGTTGGACACCTCCACGGTTGTGTCTGGAATCCCTTCGCCGCCGCGGTCCCAAACCCTTCCGCTGACCGCGCCCGAACCCAAAACCGGTTGCGCGCAAAGCACCATCGGACACACGAATCCACACAAGCACCAGAAACGGATCTTTTGCATTTGCGAAAACCTCTGAACAAAATCTAATAAACGGCTCGCGCGGACTCGCGGTTTCGTTCCGAGGTTCCCAAGGCCTATGCTTTTACGTTCTATTTACAGACTTAGCTTATTCAGCGGGTCCAGGGGGCCGGACCCATGGCACCGCCCGGGATGGTGATCACCAAGTGATTTATGTTGGCCGCGCGGACAGCGACGTTGCGCCGGGTGAGGACCCGGCCGGCGATGCCAGGCCGGTCCACGATATCGATTTCGTAATCTCCGGGTATCAGATTCGCGATTAGAAACCTGCCGCCGTAGTTGAGCACGCTCGCCGACCAAAGCGCTTGCCTGACATTGATGGCGACCGAACTCGCAAGGGTTCCCGTAGCGTCTCGCACCTCTCCCCGTACACAGTAGGCGCGCACGCGGCGCATCTGAATGTCGATGCGTGATGAACTTGTGCCATTGAAGACAAGAGGCACAGAACGGGCCGGAGGGGCGAGTTGCGTGCTTGGCTCGCAGCATTCGCGGCAAGAGGGCGACGCAGAGGGAGTGTGCTTATGGACCGCCACGCGCATTTTGTAACGGCCGGGTAGAAGATTTGCGATGCAATACTCGCCGCACTGGTCGGCGGCGGCGCCCTCGGCCAGATCCCGCCGCTCCAGGGTGGCGGTGTCCGCCGCTTCCCGCGTGGCATAGACAACTCCAAACGGAACGGGCTTGCCCTTGTCATCGAGGACGCGGCCGGCAACGGCACAGGGTCCGCGTGCCGCGCACGGTAACTGGGCCAGCGTACAGATTGATAGGGCCACAAGGCACACCGCTGCTTCCATCAACCGGCTGACCATGCCTCCAGCATATCCGCACGGCCTGTTAATCCGGTAGGCCCTACTCTTCGGCGAGCAGTACAATAGGGGCGGTTAGTCGCCGTGCAAGGTCTGAAGCACCTGCTCGTCATTCTGCTGCTCGGCGGGCTGCCCCTCCGGGCGCTGGATGTTATTGTGCACGGGCGCGTTGTCGACGACAATGCCGCACCTGTCCCCGGCGCGCGGGTCACGCTCCGCCCCGGCCCTATTGAGACGCAGTCCGGCCCCACGGGCACCTTCACTGTCACGCTGTCTGCCCCAGGCCACTATGTGATCCATGTCGATCGGGACGGTTACTACGAACTTAAGGATCAGACGGTTGAAGTCGAAGGCTCTCGCGAAATCACCCTGGTCATCAACACGGTCCGGGAAGTTTTCCAGTCGATGGACGTGAACGAGCGGCCCTCACCCATCGACCTCGCCCAGACACAGAAGGAAGAGCGCCTCAGCGGCACCATTGTAAATGACATCCCCTACCCGGCCAGCCACAGCTTGCGCAATTCGATGAAGCTGATGCCCGGCGTCGTCCAGGACTCCACAGGCGCGCTGCACTTCAACGGTTCCTCAGAAGATCAGGTCTTGTACCTGCTCAACGGCTTCAACATCACCGATCCCATCACGGGAAGGCTACAGACACGGTTGGGAATGGAAGGTGTGCGCTCGCTCCAGTATTCCTCGGGCCTTTACTCGCCCGAGTTCGGTAAAGGATCGGCCGGCGCGCTGGCAATCCGAACCAATAACGGCGCGGACGAGTTTCGCTATACGGCGACGAATTTCTTCCCCGGCGCCGACATGCAGGATGGAATTCGTTTGGGCGATTGGTATCCGCGCTTCGGTTTCTCGGGGCCGATCGTGCGCCGGCGCGCTTGGTTTGCCGATAACATCGACGCCGAATATAACCAGGCTGTGGTTAGCGGCCTTCCCAGAGGCGCGAACACGCGCAGCGGCTGGGCGGGCGGCAATCTCCTGCACACGCAAGTGAACATCACACCTTCAAATATCCTCTTCGCCGATTTCCTGGTGAATATCAACCACGAAGGGCGCGTGGGCCTCGGGCCCCTTGACCCCGTGTCCACAACACTGAATTTGCGCTCTCGCCAGTATTTCGCCAGCGTCAAGGACCAGGCCTACCTCGGCCGGGGAGCGCTCATCGAGTTCGGTTACGCGCACAATTACGTCGCGGGCAGGCAGTTCTCCCACGGCCGGGAGCTGTACGTCGTCTCGCCCGGCGGCCGCAGCGGCAATCATTTCCAGAACTTCAACCAGACGGCTTCTCGCGACCAGATCCTGGCGGACGCATACTTACCTGCATTCCGGTTAGCCGGAACCCACCAGATCAAGACGGGCGCCGATGCGAACCGCATGCATTACACCGGCGACTTCCGCCGCACCGGCTACCAGATCGTCGGACTATCCGGCCAGTTGCTCTCGAGAACCATGTATCAGGGGCCCGCGTTCTTCCGCATATCCGACACCGAAATGTCGTTCTATGTGCTTGACTCTTGGCGGCTTAACAAGCACCTTCAGGTCGACCTCGGCGTGCGCCACGACTGGGACCAGCAGATCAGGGACCATGCCTGGTCGCCGCGCATCGCCTTTTCCTGGGCCCCGTTTGCAGCCGGCCGCACGCGTCTCTCCGGCGGCTATGCGGTCACACACGATGCGGTCAATTTCAATTTGCTGGGCCGCCCGATGGACCAAGTGGCGGCCACTGTTCAGTACAATGCCGATGGAACACCGTCCGGGCCTGCCTCCATGGCCACGTTCTCGCGGGGCTCCGGGCCGTTACGGCTGCCGCGGGGGACGAACTGGAGCCTCGGTGTAGACCACCAATTGAAGGAACGCGTCTTTGCGAGCGCCTATTACATACGCCGCCGCGGCAGCGACGGATTCACCTTCGTCAACGCCACCGATGCGGGCGAGCCGCCGTTCGAGTCGTCATTGTCGGAGATCCTGATCAATGGGCGCTACCAGTTGATGAATCTTCGCCGCGACAATTTCGACAAGGTCGAAGTCTCCGTGCGGCAGACGCTGAAGGGCCAGCATGAATGGATGGCATCGTACACGTTTTCGCGCGCACATACAAACTCCGTCCTGAACCTGCACGACAGGCAGTCGCTGCAAGTCACCCCAACCTTGCAGCCCCTGCCTTGGGACACGCCGAATCGCCTGATGGGGTGGGCTTACCTTCCCATGCCGTGGAAGGATTGGGCGATCGCCGTTCTGGCGGACGCGCGGACCGGTTTTCCGTTCTCGATCCAGGACGAGGCCGGCCGCGTCGTGGGCAGCGTAAACGCCCAGCGGTATCCGTGGAACTTCGACTTGAACGTTCACCTGGAGCGTATGTTCACGTTGCGCGGATATCGCTTCGCACTGCGCGGCGGCGTCAACAACGCGACTGGTCGCGCCAATCCGACAGCCGTGAACAATACGGCCGGCTCGCCGCAGTTCCTGCAGTTTTACGGTGAGGAAGGCCGTCACTTCGTGGCGCGCATCCGGTTCTTCGGGCGCGCGTCCGGGAAGTAGTTTCTACAGCCCTTTATGCGTCCCGTCGCAAAAGGGCGGGTTCTTTGTGCGTTTGCACTGGCACAGCCATGCTTCTTTGGATTCCTCGGCCTGCCAGGCCAGCGGCCGGAAGTCGGTGCCCCGATGGGATCCGTCACAGAATGGCTGGCTTTTCGATAGCCCGCAGCGGCACCAGTGGTAAGTCTTGCCGGCTTCAAGGCTAACGCGGGCTGGGCACTTGGCGGCGATTGTCGGTTCCGGCATATGAGAATCCTCCTCCGTGTTCGAATCAGCCGGGAGTCGGTTCCCGGTATGCGAAGATTATACGTCCGTCAAGCCAGGATACCGATTCCGGCGAGCCTTTTACAAAGAAACAGCGGGGCCCGCTTACAGCGAGCCCCGCCATCAGGTTACCCCTCACACCCGGGGCCGAAAACCTCTCGGCCCCGGAGTGAGCCTCTGCATTTTAGAAGTAGAACTTCAGCACCATGCGCATCGACCTCGGGCTGTTGGCCTGGGACGAAATGACGCCGAAATTACTTGCGCCAACCGTAGTGCCCGGAACGCCAAAAATCGGAGTATTGGTCACGTTGTAGGCCTCCCAACGGAACTCGCCGTAGCGGGTTTCGGTGAGATGGAACTGCTTGAAGATGGACGCATTCATGCCATGGAAGCCCTGAGCGCGGGCATAGCCCATAACACGGGGAGCGGTACCATTGACAAACGCGGCCGGAATCGTGAATGCGGCCGGATTGAGGTAGTGGCTCAAGCGTTCTTCAACCGAACCGGTTGTGTTCGGGTCGCCCACAACATTCGGTCTCTGTACGTTGCCCAAGCCGCTTTCGGCAACAGTTCCACCCGGCATATGCGGAAACAGCGGAGTTCCGGAGTTGGCCTGAATCACACCGTTTAGCTGCCAACCGCCCGCTATGAAGTCTAGCGCGCGGCCCCAATGCGAGCCAAACGTCTGGCCACGGCCCACCGGGAGCCTGTAGGAGAAATCCACCAGGAACCGGTGCGGGATGTCGAACTGCGAAACAGAGCGCTCAAGACGCAAATTGCTGGAGTCCTGGATGCGCGCCCTGCCGCTGCCGTTCTCGCCAATCGCGCCGGTCAGCCAGTCGACGTTCGGATCGTCGGCGCTGTCGCTGTCACTGATGCTCTTCGAGAAGGTATAGCTCGCCGTCATCTGCAATCCGCTCGACAGATGCTTCGTGAATTTCGCGATCATCGCGTGGTAGATCGAGTTGGCGCGAGGAGGGCCAGGCCTCATGCTGACCAGGCTGTACTGTGGAAACGCGGATAGCAGTTGCCGGCGCATAACGGTCGGCGAATTCAAAGCGGACGTCGCCGGCACTAACCCATAGAATGGGTTCGGAACCTGGTCCCACAGTTTGGCGCCCAGCTTCTCATAGGTTGGGTCGACATAGCTCAAGAAGCTCCGAAGGGTACCGAAACCAAGGTGGGTCCCTTTGGTCGCCGAATAGGCAAGCTCAAACACCGAGTTGAACGGGAGTTCGCGTTCCACCGAGAGGCCCCACTGCTGGGTCCGCGGGGTGGTGTTAAGGTCAAGTCCGCCCAAACCAACAAAGTTCGTGCCGCCGATCACGTCGCCCAGGCTCTGATACGCGCCCAACTTGGAACCAGTGGGCTGAACGATGCCATTCGGGAAAGGATTCGTGATCGAGGTGGTCATGTGGATGCCGCCGTCGGTCGAGGGAATGAAGGATGTGCTGGCAACGTAGCCATCCGCCAGGAATCCCGCCAGCGAACCGTTGCTCAGGCCGTAAAACCAGCCATAACCGCCGCGGACTACCGCGCGCGGTGCGAACTGGTAGGCAAAGCCGATGCGGGGAGCGAAGTCGTACCACATGGTGTTGTACTCCATGCGGTTATTTTCGTCGTTGTAAACGTAGCCGCCCTTCAAATTCGAACAAGCAGGGCAGTTGTCAGTAAAGGGAAGCTTTCCGTTGAGCGGATTCGTCATGTTCAGGTCGACGTACTGGAAGCGGTTATGACGCTCGGTAGCGGGACGCTGAAGTTCGTAGCGGAGGCCAAGGTTGACGGTCAGTTTTGGCGTCACGCGGAAGTCGTCCTGGATGTAGCCGCCATAGGTCCGTGCGGCCGTCATGGACGTGAGGTCAATGCTCTGCCCGGACGCGGCACAACCTCCGCCAAAGCCGAGCATGAAGGACGCTAACGCATTCCCCTGCGTCGCAGAGCCGGTGAGCGGCGAAGCCGCCGTTTGCTGGTTGCAGAAAGCGAACTGAGCCGTGGAAATACCCGGCTGCCCGTAGTTCAGGCGGTAGAACCTTGCTTCACAGCCGATCTTCAGAGAATGCCCGCCCTGAACCTTGGTCAAGCTGGCCTGCAAGTGGTTCACGTCGCTGCCGCGGACAGAACGGTTAAAGACGTCCGGACCGATGTTGCTGTATCCCTGCATTTGGAATGAGGGAGGTTGTTGGACTTGCAGCTCGCCGTTGAAGCCGAGCGACGAGGGGATAAACGAAGTGGGAATATTCTGATGGTCCCAGAGGGCGTAGTCGCGAGTCAGACCCCATTGCAGGCTCAGCACCGTTGATGGGTTAAGGACGTTGGTGTAGTTCACGACCGCGTTCTGCGGATTGTCGCTGTTGATGTTGTAGTTGCTGGGGATCATGAAGTTGCCCTCTCCCCCAGGGATTCGATGCGTCGTAACTGGACGACGGGCGGCGGCTATATCGGACCGACAACCGCTGATTTTCGGTGAAGTTGTGGCAAAATACCCTTGACAGCGGCTCCGCGCTTGAGGTCCTCCAGTTTGGCCATATGCAGCTCGCGTCGAGCGTTACCTGCCTTGGTGGAACAAAGCTAATGATATCCGAAAAGCACGCCTAGTTGGAACTTGCTGGATCGGCAGCAGGTTAGGACCAGGTCAGCTGCAGCCTGCTGGCGAGAGATCGACCCGGCCGGATCCAAAAACCGCGGGCGACTGTCGCTGATGCGACGCCACCGCCACAACCTCAAGCCCGAGCCGAAGCTTCGCCTCCTGGCCTACTTGGCCGAGCGGCCGCCGCTGAATGTCATCTACCGCTTCAAACAGCGGCTCTGCTACCTGCTGTTGAAAAAGCATCGCACCCGCAAGCAGTGTGAGAAAC
>ENA-UOYA01000541-UOYA01000541.1-activated-sludge-metagenome-genome-assembly--contig:-NODE-541-length-47573-cov-7.375921_pt1 | contig 47573 bp, 34 predicted proteins | sample MGYA00238163_ERZ764804 | MGnify/ENA primary metagenome ERZ764804 (study PRJEB28919, sample SAMN05720223) | activated sludge metagenome | isolation source: Anaerobic digester | place: Hong Kong...
GCGCGCGCAAATACATCCGCTACGGCTCTTCGCCGCGGGGCGCCCAGGCGCTGGTCGAGTGCGGACGCGTTTCGGCGCTGCTCGACGGCCGCTTCCACCTGAGCGTGGGTGACATTCTGAAAGTAGCACCCGCCGTGCTTCGCCACCGCATCATTCTGAATTTCGACGCGCACGCCGAAGGGCAAACCACCGAGACCGTGCTCGATGGAATTATCCGCGCGGTAGCGGCGCGGGCAAGTTGAGTCGTCCGCTCATGGCGCAGGAGCCCCTGGTAGATCGTACCTTCCTCGAGAAGCTCGAGCGCCTGGCCATCCACTGGCGGAAGAGCTTTCCGGGACTGGTGGGCGGCCGCAACGCTTCGCGCTTCTCGGGCGCCGGGCAGGAGTTTCTAGACCACCGCCGTTTCCATTACGGGGACGACCTGCGCGCCGTGAACTGGCGCGCCTACCTGCGGCTGGAGAAACTGTTTCTGAAGCTCTTTCAAGTGGAGCCGCGGGTTCCCGTGCGGCTCTTGCTGGATACCAGCCTCTCGATGGCGACAGGCGGGCGCGGCAAATTCAATTACGCACGGCGGCTGGCCGCGGCCTTGACCTACATCGGCCTCGTGCGGCTGGACAAGATCCTGATACAGCCGTTCGCGGGGGGACTCGGCGAACCGTTTCGCGCCGGCGGGGGACGGCACTGCTTCGCGCCGGCGGTCGAGTTTCTCACCGCGCTCCAACCCGCGGGCGTGAGCGACTTTATGTCGGCTGCCAGGGAGTTAGTCGCCGCATACGCCCAACCGGGATTGCTCGTGGTCATCTCGGATTTCCTGGATGAGGCCGGCTGCGAAAAACCGCTGCAATACCTGGCGGACTTCGAACACGAGCTGCTTCTGATCCAACTATGGGATGACGATGACCGTACGCCTCCCTGGGAGGGAGAGCTCGAACTGGAGGATGCCGAAAACGCCCGAACCATGCGGCTGCGCTTCGACCGCGAAGCCGGTACGCGTTACACGGAAGCCTTCGACGCGCACGCCCGCATGTTGCAGAATTTGGCCACGCGCCACGGCGGGCGCTACGTGGGTCTCGCGGCCAGCATGCCGATCGAAGAGGCTGTTTTCGGTCCGTTGATGCGAATTTCGGGGGTAGCCTGAGGGCAGGCGGGACGCGCGCATGTACCTGGTCAACCTCACGCTTCTCGAACTGGTTTCGTTGTTCGGCGCGGCCAGCACGGTAGTGGTCGCGCTGTATCTGCTGGACCGCTCGCGCCGCCGGTTGATCGTCCCCACGCTGCGTTTCTGGCAGGCAGCGCAGAAGCCCGTGGAAGCCCGGCGCCGCAAGAAGATCCAGCAGCCGCTTTCCCTGCTGTTGCAGTTGCTCGGCCTCGCCCTGCTGGCTTTGGCTGCGGGCCAACTGCGTTGGGGCGCATCGCCCGCATCGGGTCGCGACCACGTCTTGGTCCTCGACACTTCGGCATGGATGGCGGCGCGTTCGCACAACGGGACGGTTTTCGACGAAGCGCACCGGGAACTGGGCCGTTACCTGCGCACGCTGCCGCCAACCGACCGCGTGATGCTGATCCGCGCCGACGCGCTGGCGACGCCCGCCACTGGCTTCGAGTCCAACCGCGGCGCCGTGGAAGCAGCACTGCGCACGAGTTCGCCGGGTTCGACGGCGTTGGACCTGGACGGCGCGCTCGCCTTCGCCGAACGGGTGCTCGCGGGCACGGGACGCCGCAGGGGTGAAATCGTTTACGCCGGCACAGGCCGCGTGGCTGCACGGGAAGCCGCCGCGGGCTCGTTCGCGAACCTGCGCGTGCTCCCGGTGGGCGAGAACATCTCCAATTGCGGGTTTACAAAGTTCGGTCTGCGACGCTCGTCCAGCGATCCCGGCGTGTGGGAGGTCCACATTTCGGTGCGTAACCACACTTCGGCTCCACGCACGGTCACGGTGGTGCTGCAATTTGCCGGTGCTCCTGTTGGGACACGCCGCTTGGAACTCGCGCCGGGCGTGGAGGGCGCCGCCGCTTTTGAACACCATACACGCGCGGCGGGCTGGCTCGAAGCGCGGCTGCTTCCGGAAGACGACCTGGCCGCCGACAACCGCGCTGTCATTGAAGTCCCCGCGCAATCGGCCCTGAAAGTGGCCGTGTACACTGCCCGTGCCGAACTGCTGCGGCCGATCTTCAGCGTGAGTGCTGGTGTGGAAGCGGCGTGGCTGAATCCGCGAGATTACCAACCCAAACCGGATGCGGGCGCCCTGGTGATAGACGGGTTCCGGCCGCCGTCGCTGCCCGCGATCGACGCCATTTGGATCGACCCGCCCGCGGGTGCCTCGCCCGTACCTGTGCGGCGCACCGTGCGCGACGCGACGATCATGCGATGGTCGACCGGGCACGAGTTAGGCACTGGGCTGCACGGCCAGGGATCGAGAATCGCATCCACCCAGGTGTTCGAACCCGCGCCATCGGACATTCAACTCGCGGAAACCGGATTCGGCCCGGTGATTGTGGCTCGCCCGGGAACGCCGCGCATGGTCGTGTTCGGGTTTCACCCGCTCGCGGGCTCGCAGCGCTACGAATTGACGACTCCGCTGGTTTTCGCCAACATCTTGCGCTGGCTGTCGCCGGAGACCTTCCGCCGGTGGGAGTTGGCCGGGGCGAGCGCGGGTTCGGTCGAAACGACCCTGGCGCCGGAAGCCGCCGCAGGGCCGGTGCGCGTGGTTTCGGATACGCTCGGCGATTTGCCGTACAGCGTCGACGGTGGCCAGCTACGCTTCTTCGCGGGTGCGCCCGGCAACGTGCGGGTGTTAGCCGGGGGTCGCGAACTCGCCTATTCGCTCACGCTTCCCGAGTTAGGCACGGCGCGATGGGAAGCGCCGCCGAAGACCAGCTACGGCGTGCCCTTGCGGGGGGCCAGCCCGCCGCAGCCGCGCGATTTGTGGCGCTGGCTCGCGATGGCGGGTGTGGCGGTACTGCTCTATGAATGGTGGCGCTATGGCGCGCGCTGTTCTGCCTGGTGGCGTTGGCCAGCGACGCTGGCCGCGCGCGCGGCGTTCGTATTGAAGTCTGCTATGGCTGGAGCTGTACTGGCGGCGCTGTTCGCTCCGGCCATTACGGTATATGAGACCAAAGTAGCAGTGGCGGCCCTGGTGGACACGTCTTCAAGTGCGGCGCCGGACGACCTGAAGCGCGCCTCGGACCTTGTCAACCGCATGGATGGCGCGCGCGGACGTAACCGGATGCGCGTCGCGGCGTTTGCCGGAGCCACACGCGAAGCTTTGCCGGGCGAACACAACCCGCACTGGAACTTCCGCCCAACACCCGGCGAGGAGGGACGCGTCACAGACATCGAAGCCGCTGTACGGGAAGCCGCCGCCCGCCTGCCTTCGGACTTAGTGCCGCGCATCGTGCTGATTTCGGATGGCCTGGAAAACCGTGGCAGCGCAGCGCGCGCCGCCTGGCAGGCCGGGCAACTCGGAATCCCTATCGACACGTTTGCGCTCGCCGGGCGCCCTAAGCCGGACCTGCGCCTGGAGTCGGCGAGCATCCCAGGAACGGTTTTCAGTGGGGAGCGGTTTCCGGTGGATTTGAAGGTCCTATCTCCGCGGGCTGCTTCCGCCGTGGTCGAGATCGCGGCCGACGGCAAAGTGCTGGGTGCGGCCCCGGCGAAGCTGGATGCGGGAGTGAATGACATCCGCGCGCACTCGGTGGTCGCCTCGGACGGAGCCGTGGACCTGTCGGGCGCGATCCGCGCCGAAGGTCTCGGGGAAGTGCGTTTCGCCCAAGCCGTCAATCTTCGCCGGCCTCGCGTCCTCTGGATTTCGGAAGATCCCGCCGGCACCGAAACGCACCTGTTGAAGACGCTCGAAGCTGGCCGCTTTAAGTTAGTGCGCTCAAACGATTGGAAGCGCGAGAAATGGGAGAGCTACGAACTTCTGGTGTTCAATAACTGGGATCTCGAATCGCTTTCACCCTCGGGCAAGAAGCGCCTGGAGGAGTACGTCAGGCAAGGCGGCGGGGTGCTGGTGATCGGCGGCGAACGCAATATCTATATCGAGAAAAAAGGCGAGGAGGATGCACTCGACCGCCTGCTGCCGGCCAAGGTGGCGCCGCCGCGCTCGCCCGAAGGAACATGCGTAATCCTGATCATCGACAAGTCTAGCTCTATGGAGGGCAAAAAGATCGAACTGGCGCGCCTGGCAGCCATCGGCGTTGTGCAGAACCTGAGGCCCATCGATTCGGTGGGGGTGCTCATCTTCGATAACTCGTTCCAGTGGGCCGTTCCCATCCGCCGGGCGGAGGACCGGTCGCTGATCGTGCGCCTGATCTCCGGCATCACGCCCGACGGCGGCACGCAGATCGCCCCGGCCTTGGCCGAAGCCTATCGCCGGGTGCTTCCGGTGAAGGCTACTTTCAAACACATCGTGCTGCTCACCGACGGCATTTCCGAAGAGGGCGACAGCATGAACTTGGCCCGTGACGCCGAGGCCCATCGCGTCAGCATCTCCACAGTCGGCTTGGGCCAGGACGTCAATCGCTCCTACCTCGAAAAGGTGGCGGTAACGGCCAAAGGTAAGTCATACTTCATGAGCGATCCGGCGGGGCTCGAACAGATTCTGCTGCGCGACGTTCTGGAGCACACCGGCTCCACAGTAGTGGAAAAGCCGTTTCGCCCGGTTGTTGCCGGCAAGGCCGAAATCCTGGGGGGAGTGAACATAGATCAGGCTCCGGAACTTCTCGGCTACGTTCGCTTTCAGAGCAAACCCACCGCGGAGACGGTCTTGAGCGTGGACCGCAAGGACCCGTTGCTGGTGCGCTGGCAGTACGGTTTGGGGCGCGTGGCGGTCTTCACTTCGGACGCTAAGAGCCGGTGGGCGGCCAAATGGGTGGGATGGAGCGGATTCGACAAGTTCTGGTCCAACCTGACGCGCGACCTGCTGCCGCACGCGCAAGCCGGGGAAGCTTCTGCAAGCTTCGACAGCGCCAACGAAGAGCTGGTGGTCGATTACCGGTTGAGCCGCTATGTGGAAGAGCCGGCGAAGGTGCCGGACATTTTTGTCTCCGGGCCGAACGGCTTCATGCAGCCCGTGCCCATCGCCAAGCTGGCGCAAGGCGCTTATCGCGGCCGGTTGCACATCGGCAAGCGGCAGGGGTTGTTCCGGGTGCGCCCGCTCGAAGAGTCGCGCGCATTCCCGGAGGTCGGTGTTTTACGGCAGGAAAAGGAGATGAGCGAGTACGGCTCCAATCCCGGACTGCTCGAGAATCTGGCTCGCTTCACCGGCGGGCGCTTCAATCCGGACCCGCGGCAGGTGTTCGATCCAGCGGGGCGTGCCAAGCCGGCGTCGTTACGGCTGTGGCCCGCGCTGCTGGCGCTGGCGGTCCTGTGCAACCTGGGCGAAATCGCCTTGCGCAAGTTGCGCATCGCCGGTCTCGTCAGCGGTCTGACTGTTCCTGTGAGTGGAAAGGTAAGATGATTATCTTCGCGCGCTTGAAGCGCGGAGATCCGTCGGGAGGAAAGTGATGGCGGTGAGTAGACGCAGTTTGTTGATGAGTGCGGGCGCGGCAATTGGCGCGGGAGCTTTCAAGGGTACAGCGAAAGCGTCAACCGGAAAGCCGGTGCGCATTGGCATCGTCGGCGGTGGTTTCGGGTCCACGTTCCAGTGGCACTTGCACCCCAACGCGAGAGTCACGGCGGTATGCGACATACGCCCGGACCGGTTGGAGAAGCTCTCCACCGTGTATCGCTGCGGAAACCGTTTCAAGAACTATCGGGACATGCTGAAGCACCCGGAGTTGGACGCGGTGGGAGTATTCACACCCGCGCCGCTGCACGTCTGGATGGCCCTGGAGGCGTTCAAGGCGGGCAAGCACGTGATCAGCGCCGTGCCGGCTGGCATGTCCGTCGAGGAGTGCGAGCGGTTGATCGACGCCGTCAAGCGCAGCGGCCTGCGTTACATGATGGCCGAAACCAGCTACTACCGGCCCGAAGTGATGACTTGCATGGAGTGGGCGCGCGCAGGCAAGTTCGGCACCATCTTTTACAGTGAGGCCGAGTACCATCACGAAGGATTGTTGCCGCTCTATTTCGACGACCGCGGCTTTCCGACTTGGCGCCACGGCCTGCCGCCCATGCACTATCCCACGCACTGCACCGGCATGGTCGTGCCGGTCACCGGCGAGCGCCTGGTGGAAGTGCAGGCGGTCGGCTGGGGAGACAACCACGAGGTGCTGCAGACGAACCAGTACAAGAATCCGTTCTGGAACACCACGGGATTCTTCAAGACTTCCGCGGGACATTCGAGCCGTATATCCGTTTTCTGGCACGTGGCCGCGGGCGGCACCGAGCGGGGCGCTTTCTATGGCGACCGTATGTCATACATCATGGCGCGGCCGGAGGGCTCGCCGAATACGGTGGTCAGCATCAGCAAGGACGGCAAGACGGTCATCGACGCGAACGGCTACCCGGAAGGGGATGTGCATCAAGAGAAGTTTGCGCAGCCGGACCATTGGGAGCGGCTGCCGGAATCCATGCGGGTGAAGAGCGGCCACGGTGGATCGCACGTTTTCATCACCAAGGAGTTTATCGATGCGATCGTCGAGGACCGCCACCCATCGGTGAATGTTTGGGAAGCCACCGCGTATACCGTGCCCGGGATTGTGGCGCATCAATCGGCGTTGAAGGGCGGCGAGCCGATGAAGATCCGCGATTACGGGAAGGCACCGGCATAAGGGCGGCGAGCCACGGGACGCTATCTGCGGCGAAATACCCGCTTCAGGTCCGGCGTGAATTCGCGCAGGACGCTGAAGGCGGAGCTGATGCCGAGTTGGATGCCGATGCCTCGGGTAATGCGATAGGCGCTGCTGTAACGGTCCGGCATCCACTGCCTGCTCACCAGCACTCCCGCCACGATGCCTCCCAGGCGCGCCGCGTGGACGGCGCGGTTGCCGTGCTCGTCCAGCGTCACGAAGTTAGCCGCCATCGCGTGGGTGACGCGGGGCCAGAAGCGAGTGTCCCGGCTCGGGATGTAGCGCACGTCGTGGCGTAGCAACGCCGCCCCGGCGGCCTCGCAGGTTTCCTGCACCGTCAGCCGTCCCGCACGGTGGGCCAGGCGCCTTCCCAAACCTTCTCCACCCTGTCCCCACTCAGTCGGGTCATCGCGCCACTGCGCGATGGATGCGCCTGCCGCGATACCGAAGCTCGCCATCGGATTCCGGAAGAGATCCTTCCCATAGAGACGCCATCGCTCGCTGGCGCTGAGCGGCTGGTACGGCTGGGCGACCGCGGGACTCTGCGGCTCGTCCGGCCATGCAGGACAGGCTAGGATTGCGGCTAGCACAACCAATCGAAGAGCTTGCCTTATAATTGTGAAACCCTCACTTCTCTGTGATTATCGCGCACATCGGCCGGAGGGCCGAAACTCGCGAAAACTGGGGCAGGGGCCGATGTGATAACCTGTGCCTTCGGAGACGCCTTGCCATGTCTGTCACACGTGTGAAATGTCAATTGATGAGCGCTTCGGAGATGGATCGCACCCTGGTCCGTCTCGCGCACGAAGTGCTCGAGAAGAGCGCCGACCTCGATAAGCTGGCTTTCGTCGGCATTCGCCGCCGCGGTGTTCCCCTGGCCGAGCGGCTGGCGCGCAAGATCGAATCCCTGGAGAACCGCAAGATTCCCGTCGGTACGCTCGACATCAAACTCTATCGCGACGACCTGTCGACAGTGGGCCCAGCGCCCGTCGTGAACGAGGCGACGATCGGTTTCCCCATCACCGGCAAGGACATCGTGCTGACGGATGACGTGCTGTACACGGGACGAACGGTGCGGGCGGCTCTGGATGCGCTGTTCGATCAGGGGTGGCCCTCGCGGGTCCAGTTGCTCGCGCTGATCGACCGCGGCCACCGTGAACTGCCCATCGAAGCCCGTTATGTAGGCCGCATGGTGCAGACCACACACAACGAAATCATCGAAGTGAAGTTCCAGGAAATCGACCAGACGGAAAAAGTCTTGCTGGTCGAAAGAGTCGCGGAGTAGCCCATGCCCAAAGGTCTCCTTGGTATCGAACCGCTCGACCGGGCCGAGATCGAATCCATCCTTACGCGCGCCAAGGATTTTCAGGCGTTACAGGGCACGCCGATCAAGCGCATGGAAACCCTGCGCGGCAAGATGATCGTGAACCTGTTTTACGAAGCCTCGACGCGAACGCGCACCAGCTTTGAGATCGCCGCCAAGCGTCTGGGGGCAGACGCGGTATCGATCACCGCCGCCGGCTCGAGCGTCTCCAAGGGCGAGTCGCTGGTGGACACCCTGAACACGCTGGCCGCCATGCGGCCCGACGCGATCGTGATGAGGCACGCGGCCTCCGGCGCTCCGCACTTTCTAGCGCGCTATTTGCCGACACCCATCATCAACGCCGGCGATGGCACGCACGAGCACCCTACTCAGGCGCTGCTCGATGCGCGCACGATCCTGGACCGCCGCCCCACGTTGGAAGGCTTGCGCATCGCCATCATCGGAGACATTGCGCACAGCCGCGTGGCCCGGTCGAACGTGTACCTGCTTTCGAAGTTCGGCGTGGACATTGTTCTGTGCGGCCCGCCCTCGCTGCTGCCTCCGGAACTGGCGCATATCGCGCCGGGTGTGAGTCTTACGTGTGATATCCGCGAGGCCATCACCGGCGCCGACGTCATCATGATGCTGCGCGTGCAACTGGAAAGACAGCATGAGGCGGCATTCCCGGCCAGCGAGTATTTCCGCTATTACGGGTTGCAGTTGGAGCACCTGTCGCTCGCGCGGCCGGAAGCGATCGTCATGCATCCGGGGCCTATCAACCGGGGCCGCGAGATCGCGAGCGAGGTGGCCGATTCACAGCGCTCCGTAATCCTCAACCAGGTTGAGAATGGCGTGGCAGTCCGCATGGCGGTGCTGGAAAGGATTTTGGGTTGACCATGGCTAGAACGCTTCTCAAGAACGGAAGGGTCGTCGATCCGGCATCCTCGCGCGACGGCATCGCGGATGTGCTGGTGGATAACGGGCGCATCGCCGCGGTGGGACGGAACCTCGGCGAGAGCGGCTCGGAGGTCTTCGACGCGAGCGGTCTGGTGGTCGCTCCGGGCTTCATCGACATGCACGTGCACCTGCGTGAGCCAGGTTTTGGGCATGTGGAAACCATCGAAACGGGTTCGCGCGCGGCGGCGGCCGGAGGCTTTACGACCATCTGCGCCATGCCCAACAGCGAGCCGGTAAACGACAACGCCACCGTTACCAGCTACATCGTCGACCGCGCCCGGCGATTCGCTGTGGTGAACGTACTGCCGATCGGCGCCATCACCAAAGGCAGCGCCGGAGAGGAATTGCCCGGCTACGGATCGATGAAGAGCGCCGGAGTCGTGGCCATCTCCGACGACGGCAGGCCGGTGATGAACAGCCGCGTGATGCGCCGCGCCATGGAGTTCGCCCGTGAACTCGGTCTGGTGGTCATCGACCACTGTGAAGACCTGGCCCTGAGCGCCGGCGGCGATATGCACGAGGGATTCGAAAGCGTGAGGTGTGGCTTGCGCGGCATTCCGGGTTGTTCGGAAGACATCATGGTAGCGCGCGATATTCTCCTTGCCGAGGCCACCGGGGCGCGCTTCCACGTGGCGCATGTCTCCACGCGTCGCAGTGTGCAAATGGTAGCTGGGGCTAAGGCGCGTGATGTGCACGTGACTGCGGAAGCCACTCCCCATCACATGGCCCTTTGCGACGCCGCCATGCCGCCTTACGACAGCAACTTCAAGATGAAGCCTCCGTTGCGCACGGCAGACGATGTCGCCGGCGTGGTTGAGGGATTGGTCTCCGGCGTCATCGACGCCATCGCCACCGACCACGCGCCGCACGCCGGCAGCGAGAAAATGCAGGAGTTCGAACGGTGCCCGTTCGGCATCATCGGACTCGAAACGGCGCTGGCCGTGGCCCTGGAAGTACTGGTGCATTCCGGCAAGATGCCGCTCATGCGCCTGGTGGAACTGATGTCGCTGGGACCCGCGCGCGTCCTTAAGCTGGATCGCGGAACACTCTCGCCGGGTGCCGTGGCGGACATCACGATGTTCGACCCCGAGCTGGTTTGGACCTATGATGTGAACCGTTCTTTTTCAAAGAGCCGCAATACGCCTTTCGACGGACGCACCTTCCGGGGCGCGCCCGCCGCCACTATGGTAAACGGGAAGTTCGTCTGGTCGCGCGACAAGGAGTTCTGACATGCCTTATCCGGAGATCGGCGCCCCGCCGCGGCGCCAAGGCGGGATGACCCTGCTGATCGTCATTCTATTGGCGATCTTTCTGGGCGCCCGTACCATCGGGTCTTTCGTCATCGACTATTGCTGGTGGAAGGAGATGGGCCAGGTCCCCACCTGGTTCAGTATGCTGCTTTACGGCACGGCTCCGGCGCTGGTCGCCGCGTTGGTGGCCTTTGTCGTTCTCTGGTGGGCTCACGCCCGCGCACTGAAGGCCGCCGGGATGGGCCTGCGGCGCGTTCCCTTGTACGCCAAGCTCTCTACGGCCGTTTTGTTCGTACTTGGCATCCTGCTCGGCGTAGCTACCATCGACTCCTGGACTGCCATCCGCTTTTTTGGAGGACGTAACCTTCCTTCCGAAGCCACCTCATGGCAGGATCCGGTCTTCGCGCACCCGCTGTCGTTTTACCTGTTCGAACTCCCGTTCTATTCCGAACTGCTGCGCTTCGTGCTGGGGCTGGCCCTGCTTAGTGGGGTGATCTACTTTCTTGCCTCACGCTTCTGGCAGCTTCGCGAACGGTTCCCTGAATGGACCAGGGAGGGGACTTTCGACCTTCAGGAATTGGGCCTCGGAGACGCGCTGGGCGGCGTGTTCCTGCGCTGCGTCGGCGCCATCTTTCTACTGGCTCTGGCGGCGCGCTTTTACCTCGACCGGTATTCGATGCTTTACGACGACCACGGCTTCCTGGTCGGCGTGGACTATGTGAGTCAGAACATCACCTTGCCCTTGCAGTGGCTCGCCGTGGCCGCCGCCGTGGCCGCCGCGGTTCTCTTGGCCGTGGGGCAGAAGAAACTAGCCCTCGCGATGGTGCTGGCCCTGGTTGTCCGGGGTGTCGTGCCTCCGTTGGTCAACGCAGTCTATGTGAAACCGAACGAGATCTCCCTGCAGCGGCAATACGTCCAGCGTCATATCGCGGCCACGCGGGCGGCATACGGCCTCGATCGCCGGATCCAGGAGATCGACTTCGATGCCAAGCTCGAATCCAAGGTCGATCCAACGCGGCATAAAGCTTTGCTCGACAATGTGCGTCTTTGGGATTGGCGGGCTTTCCACGACACCGTCACACAGCTCCAGGCGATCCGCCCCTATTACGTTTTTGTGGATAGCGACGTGGATCGCTACATGATTGACGGCCAGCTCCGGCAATTGCTCCTCACGCCGCGCGAACTCGATATCCGCCAGGTGGGTGGCGCGCAGGCCGGCTGGGTAAACTCGAAATTCGTTTACACGCACGGTTACGGCACTGTCGTGGCCGAGGCCAACCGCATCACCCCGGAGGGCCTTCCGGTGTTGTTCATCCAAGACGCCCCGCCGGCAGTGAAAACTCCCAGCCTGAAACTCACGCGGCCGGAACTCTATTTCGGTGAGCAGCTTCACGAACCGGTCTTCGTCCGAACCAAACAGCCGGAGTTTAACTATCCATCCGGCGCCGAGAACGTCCACAACCGCTACGAGGGCGCGGGCGGCTTCCCCGTAGCCTCTCTGCCCATCCGTTTCGCCGCCGCCTTGGCCGAGAGCGATTGGAAGATCCTGCTCACCGGCATGTTTACTCCCGAGAGCCGCATGATCATTCATCGCAAGGTCCGCGGGCGCCTGGCGGAACTCGCCGGATTCGTGACCTGGGACGCCGACCCTTACTTGGTACTCACTTCAGGCGGACGCATGGTGTGGATGGCGGATGGGTACACGACTTCGGATGTGCATCCTTATTCGCGCGCGGTCGGTCTTGAGGGCATAGGTTCGGTGAACTATATCCGCAACTCCGTGAAAGCCACGGTGGACGCCTATGACGGCACGACGCGGCTCTATGTCTTCGATCCAGGCGACCCCATCATCCGGGCCTACCAACGCCTGTTTCCCAAGCTGCTTGCGCCGGCCTCGGAAATGCCGGCCGATTTGCGTGTGCATGCACGCTATCCGGAAACTCTGTTCCGTGTGCAGGCCGAGATCTACCGCACCTTCCACATGCTGGACCCCGAGTCCTTCTATAACAAGGAGGATCTGTGGGACATCCCGCGAACCACGGGCGGGGAAGCGGGGCAGTCCAAGGGCATGATGCCCACTTACATAGTGGCCACCCTGCCGGGTGAGGAACAGCCCGAGTTTCTGCTGATCCTCCCCTTCACGCCGCGCAGCAAGGACAACCTCATCGGCGTGATGGTAGCCCGCTGCGACGGCAAGAACCTCGGCGAGTTGCAGGTCCTGAAACTGTCGAAGCAGGCGCTGATCTATGGACCCATGCAGATCGAAGCCAAGATCAGCCAGGACCAGAACATTTCCAAGGACTTGACGCTTTGGAACCAGCAGGGCTCGCAAGTGATTCGCGGCCAGATGCTGGTTCTGCCCGTCGAGAACACCTTCATCTATATTCAGCCGATCTACATTCAAGCCGCCCAAGCCCGCATGCCGCAGTTGAAGAAGATAGCCCTCGGAATGGGCGACACGGTGATTTACACGGATACCTATGAGCAGGCCATCGCGGAACTGTCGGGAGTGAGCGTGCGCGCGCTGGCGGGGATGGCCGCTAAGCCATCTGGCGCGGGCGTGGCCGCTGCGCCCGCCGGCGGCCCGGATCCGCGTATCGACTCCGTCCGCAGGCACTTCCGCCGCTACCGGGACTTGGTGTCGCAAGGCAAGTGGGCCGAGGCGGGCAAGGAACTCGAGGCCGCCGAAGCCGAGCTTGGGCGATAGGGCCCGGCGCGGCCACGATATACTGATGATTGCAGGGTAGTTCGACGCGGGCGGCGGGATTACGCCCATGAGCTGGAGGAACGGGATTTCCAACCATGCATGAGATGAGTGTCCTATGGCTGCGCGTCGCCGCCGTGCTCTATGCGGTGGGTCTTATCCATGCCATTCTTACTATTTTGAAGCGCCGCGCCAAGCTCTTCCGGCTGGCTTTCATCACTTTCTGCGGCGGCCTCACGCTCCACTTCGTCTCCATCGTGGAGGAAGCTGCGTACACGGGCCATTTCCCGGCCAACAATTTCTACGAGTCCATCTCGCTGTGCGCGTATTTGATCGGCTTGCTCTACCTGCTCGTTTATCTGCGGCATCACGTGGAAACGTTGAGCGCGTTCGTGTTTCCGCTGGTGTTCGTGATGACCCTGGTGGGCGCGCTGGGAAGTCCGGTGGGTTCGTGGTCCGATCCCAAGGTGCGCGATACCTGGTTGCTGGCTCACGTCACGCTGGTGCTCGCAGGCTATGCGGCGATGCTCCTGATGGCCGTGGCGTCGGTCGCTTACCTGATCCAGGAGCGGCAGTTGAAGCGGAAGCGCGCAAGCATATTCCTGGACCGCTTGCCGCCGCTGGGCGTGCTGGACGGGTTGATCTCGACCTCCATGGCCGCGGGCTTCCTGTTGATCACGCTGGCCGTCATTGCGGGCAGCATTTGGGCTTTCATCGAAAGCGGCACGCGCTGGATTACTCAACCGAAGATCGTGGTCTCCCTGGTGACCTGGGTCTTCTACCTGCTGCTGGTGTTCCTGCGCGTTTCCGCCGGTTGGCGTGGGCGCAAGGCCGCGGTGATGTCGATTGTTGTACTGGGATGCTCGGCGCTGACCTGGGCCGCGCACGTGGGTCTGCGTCCGATGTTGACACGATGAGATTTGCGATCACGGGGCTGAATCATCGCACGGCGCCGCTGGAGGTCCGCGAACGGCTGGCCTTCCGCGAGGAGTCGCTCGCGGAAGCGCTGCACTCGCTCAAGAGCGAACCTGGCCTGCTCGAAGGGATGATCCTTTCCACGTGCAACCGCGTGGAAGTGGCGGTGACCAGTGAAGACAACTGCGACCCGGTGTCGCTCGCGACCGGATTCCTGGAGCGCAGCCACGGACTCGAACCCGGTTGGGCGAGTCCCTACCTGTACCACCACGAGGATCGCGACGCGGTGCGCCACCTGTTCCGCGTCGCCTCCAGCCTGGATTCCATGGTGCTCGGTGAGCCGCAAATCCTGGGGCAACTCAAGGCCGCCTACGCTGCGGCCAAAGCCGCCGGGGCGCTGGAGGGGACGCTGGACGCCCTGCTCACGCGCGCCTTCAGCGTCGCCAAACGAGTCCGCTCGGAAACGGAGATCGGGCGCAGCGCCGTGTCGGTCAGTTACGCGGCAGTGGAACTGGCGCGCCAGATCTTTGGCTCGCTCGATGGTAAGAGAGTGATGGTGGTCGGGGCGGGAAAGATGTCGGAGCTTGCCGCGCGGCACCTGCACCGGTCGGGCGTTGCGGGCATCTATGTCACCAACCGCACGCGGGAGCGTGCCGAAGAACTCGCGCGGCTGTTCGGCGGCGTGATCGTGGACTACACGCGTTTCGCCGCCGGGTTGCACCAGGTGGACATCGTCATCGCCTCCAGCGGCGCGCCGCACTACATCGTGACTCCGGAGGACGTGCGCCGGGCGCTGGAGGCGCGGCGCAACCGCCCGATGTTCTTCATCGACATCGCGGTCCCGCGCAACATCGATCCCGCGGTGAACCAGCTCGACAACGTCTTTCTCTACGACATCGACGATCTCCAGCGTGTTGTAAACTCCAACCGCCGGGAGCGCGCCAAGGAAGCCGGTCAGGCCGAATCCATCGTCTCGCTCGAAGTGGATCGTATGGTGGGACGCCTGCACGCCCGCGAGGTGACACCCACGATCGTGAGCTTGCAGGAACAGCTTGAACAGATTCGCGCGGGGGAGGTGGCCCGCATGCGTTCGAAGCTGGGTGCGCTGACCCCGCAGCAGGAAGAGGCGATCGAGGCGCTCACCCGCGGCATTGTGAACAAGGTTGCGCACGGTCCCATTTCCGAACTGCGCCGTAGCGCGGGGCGCCCCGAGGGATTGCATCTTGTGGACCTGATTCATCGCGTGTTCCGGCTCGGAGATTGACACTCATGCTCGTAATCGGCTCCCGTGGCTCTCAACTGGCGTTGTGGCAGGCGAGATGGGTGGCTGCGCGACTGGCCGAACTGGGCGTCGAGACGCGCATCGAGATCATCAAGACTACTGGAGACAAGATCACCGATGTGCCGCTGGCCCAGGTGGGCGCCAAGGGGCTGTTCACGAAGGAAATCGAAGAAGCGCTGCTCGACGGTCGCGTGGATCTCGCCGTGCATAGCATGAAGGATTTGCCTACGGAAGTGCCGGCTGGACTGACGGTGGCGGCCATACCCGTGCGCGAGGACGCGCGGGACGCCATGGTGGGGCGCGCGCTTGCTGAGCTGCCAAAGGGCGCTCGAGTGGGAACCAGTTCTCTGCGCCGCTCGGCGCAATTGCACGCCCTGCGGCCGGATCTGGAGATCGAGCCACTGCGCGGGAATCTGGATACCAGACTCCGGAAATTAGCGGAGGGCCGGTATGACGCGATTCTGCTGGCCGCGGCCGGGCTCAAGCGCCTGGGTTGGGGCGACCGCATCAGCGAACTGCTGCCGGCCGGCGTCATGTGCCCGGCGGTGGGGCAAGGCGCTCTGGCCATCGAGACTCGCGACGATGGCGACGCGCACCAGACGGTGAGCCGGCTGAACGATCCCGCGACGCGCGCCGCTGTGACGGCGGAGCGCGCGCTGCTAGGGGCTCTCGGCGGCGGATGCCAGGTGCCCATCGGATGTCACGCCACGGCGGACCAGGACGCGCTCAAGCTTACCGCCATCGTTGCCTCTCCGGACGGACGTTCCGTGGTGCGCGGAGACAAGTCTGGTCTCATGTCCGATGCCGCGCTGCTCGGGTCAACTCTCGCGCGCGAGTTGCTGGCCGCCGGAGGCCGCGCGATTCTCGAAGCCGTTTATGGTCCCTCGCCGCTTCTAGGAGTGCGCGTGGCTGTGACTAGGGCCCGGGAGCAGGCCGGCGACCTGGCGGCGAAACTGCGCGCGCGCGGCGCCGAAGTGGTCGAGTTGGCCACCATCGAGATCCGGCCGCCCGCCGATCCAGCGCCTTTCGACTGCGCCCTGAAAGCGATCGGCACGTTCGATTGGATCGTCTTCACCAGCGCGAACGGTGTGCGTGCGTTTGCTGCGCGGCGGGGCCAGGATGCGCCAAAGTTGCGGGCCGCGATTTGCGCTATTGGCCCGGCCACGCGGCAGGCCGCTGAAGAAGCCGGACTCGTCGTGAGCCTCATGCCGGAGAAGTACGTGGCCGAGAGCCTCGTGGCGGCGTTCGCGGGAGTCGATCTTCGCGGAAAGCGCATCCTGCTTCCACGCGCTGCCGTCGCCCGCGACGTGGTTCCGGACGAGTTGCGGCGCCTTGGTGCGCACGTTGAAGTCGTCGAAGCCTATCGCACCGCAGTGCCTGCGGACGCCGCCTCACGCGCAGCCGGACTCTTTCGCGAAGGCGCGCGGCCGGACTGGATTACATTCACCAGTTCCTCGACCGTAAGGAACTTCGTCTCGACGGCGGGGCTGGCTTCGCTCGATGGCGTACGTGTGGCTTCCATTGGACCCGTAACGTCAGCCACGGCCGTCAAACTTGGAATTGCCGTGGATGTCGAAGCCTCCACTTACACCACCGACGGCCTTGTGGACGCCGTCGTCAGCGCCAGTTCATCGCCGGCAGATCGTTGAGATCAATCAAGCCCACGGCCCTGTGATTCTTGGTCATGTTGAAGATGACGTAGCGGCCCGACCAATCGAAGCTGGGGTGCAGATGAACGTCTTTCGGCTTACGCAGACCTGTGGCCAGGACGCGCGTGTTGCCGGTGGCCGTCTCAGTCAACCAGACGCGGCCGTCGAAATCGTCTGTCACGATGAACTTACCGTCCGGCCGCGCTTCTCCGTGCCAGTAGCTACCTTCGCGCACCAGGCGCGATGTCCCGTTGGTGCTCACAATCACCATGCCGACGCGGTCGTTCACCATGGTCATCTCGCCGGTTCCCATAATCCAGGCCTCGTGCGTGAGCCATTCCTTCAGCGGTGTGAACCAATCCTTGCGTTCGACGCGCTGGTAGAAGGGCCGCAGGCCAGTGCCGTCCGTGTTCACCAGCCAACTGCGCTGGGGGGCGTAGCCACTGGTCTCCCACGTGAAGAAGATCACCGGCTCGGTGGGACTATGCTGTATATGGCCGATGCGGAATCCGACGCGGATGACGGTCTTGTATTGGCCCGTTTCGGTGCTCATCAGGCCGACTTCCCACGTCTTGGGATCGATCTGCCGTCCCACCGTGATCCATTTGCCGTCGCCGCTCAGCGTAGGTTGGTGATATCCACCGAAATGCGGTTCTGGTACCGTACCCACCAGCCGCTCTGAGAAGTTCTCCACGTCCAGCGCCACAATGTCATGCCGGCGCTGATAGTAGATGCGCCGGGGATTGGTGTGATCCGGCACGAGGCCAATGCCGCCCACCCCGGTCGTGTCGGTCAATTGCACGATGCGCCCTTCGGGGATGGACATGCGGTAGATCTGGTTGGAACCTGAACGGTTGGAAGTGAACAGAAGGTATCGGCTGTCGCGAGTGAAATTCGGGAAGTGAAAATACAGCGTGCTCGCCTCACCCTTGTTCGCCGTCATTTCCCAAACGCGCACGCCAGTGCACGGGTCGATCCAAGACTGTTTTTCGACGCCCCAATCCTTGCCCACGTCGGAAGCCGGCAGGGGGATGACGGCGCTCACGAGAAGCGCGAGGGTGAACCCACCACGTCGAGTCATCCTCCCATTATCGACAAGATCGGTCTGTGTGTCCCGCTCTCTCAATCCACCTCTTCAAGATCCACTTGGTTATACACCTTGCGCACCGCTTCCTCCACCCACGGGAGCGGCTGGCCCGTGGCTCCGTCCACCGCCGCCCTCACACCGCAAATCCGCAGCAACCATGTGCCGGCAGCCATTGGCCGGCCCGGACGCGGAACGCCGCCGGTGATCACGAGTTCGTCCGGCGCGTTGAGTTCGCGCAGTCGCAGTGCGGGCCTCGCGTATTCGAGTGCCGCCGAATAAACCCCGGCTTCAAGCTTATTTCGCGCCTGGCACCATCTCCCATGCGCGTTCTTGGGAAACACTTGGCTCCCCTCAAGCGGCTGGAAGAAGACTTCCGCCATCGCGAGGATTTCTTGTGTGTTCATCATTCCCAGTTGAGCAGCCAGTTCCACAGCGGCCAGCGGAATGCGGCCTTGGCGGCTTTCAGCCTGGGCCTGTAAGGAAGTCGATGCCTGCCATCTTGGGTTGAGGTCCACGGCAAGAGGCGTCCCGCTAGCCTCGTCCACAACAAAGTCCAGACCGAATAGTCCCCGGTAGCCGCGCGCCGCCATCCAACTCCCGATCCGCTCGCTTTGCTTCCGGATGCTTGTCAGGACGTCCGATGGTGCTGCCGCGGCGGCTGTGAAGTCGTTGCCGGCGTGGCCGCTGGGCGTGCCGTGGAGAAAAGGCTGTCCGACAATCTGCACACTGGGGAAGCCGACCACCGTTCCATGATCGACGGCAACCGCGTTGACGTTGAAGGACAAGCAGCCGGCGTAAGGCGCCACCCACACCTCGGAGACGCCGAACCGCCTGCCCGCTTCAGCAAGATCTTCGGGTGAGCCGATGATAGCCGTTCCACGTCCTGCCGCGCCCATATCCTGCTGCATCACGAACCTTCCGCCGAATTCGGACGCCAATTCAGGATAGCGGACCTGGCCCAAGTCCAACATGCGAGCCGGCAGGCGTGGCAAGTCCAAATCGTCCAGGCAAGCTCTCAACCCTCTCTTGCTTCCAAACAGCCGGGACTCCTCCCAGGTGCGACAGTGGCAACCGATGCCCGTCTTGGCGGCAAAGCCCCGCAACGAAACGGAAGGATAAGGAGACACCGCTTTCCAGCGGCCTGTGGGCGAATCTCGGAGAGAGGACATCAACTGGTGCTCGATGGCGGGCAACAGTGTGTAGGTTTCCGGGTCATCGCCCAAAGCCCTGCGGCGTCCCTCGGTCTTCTCGCGCGAGTAGAACCGGATTCCGGTACGCCGCTCCATCAGGTCCAAGTCGCAGCCGTCGTCCAGGGAGAGCACCATCGCGAGCGGCACGAACTCGTCGATGCCCAGGCAGTAGGCCGCCATCCTGGTCTGCCATAGCACGCGAGTGTCCGAGAAGCGATCGCGGAACGTGCCCTGGCTCTCCACCTTCGCGATTGTATAATGAACCCGAGCATGACGCCTGTTTTCGCCGTCGCATATGACAGCGTCCACACCGTGTTACGGTCTTCTTCCTGGAGTCGCGACAAACTGGAGGACTTCCAGAGCCGGCGCTTGCGCGCCTTGTTCCGCCACGCCTTGAAAAACGTTCCTTTCTACCGGGATCTCTACGCACGCCACGGGCTGTCCGCGGACAACGTGCGCGGAGTCGAAGATCTTGAGCGAATCCCTCTGGCCCTGCGGGCCGAGATGCAAGAGTTGCCCGCGAGCGGACTTGTCGCCCAGGGAGTGAATCCCGATAGCCTTGTTGTCCACCGCACGAGCGGTTCGACCGGCTATCTCTTCCGCACTTACCGGTCGCGATTCGAGGACCGGCTTCTTCAGGGCTTGCGTTTGAAGCTGGAGTTCGAATTGGGTCTGCGGCTGACCGACCTGCGCGTTGCCGTCACCGTACACGGCCACCCAAGCCGTGGCGAAAAGCCGGATGCTCATTTCTACAACCGGCTTGGCTGGCTCCGCCGACCGACCGTGGACTGCCTTTTGCCCGCGAAGGAGATTCTCGATCATGTGGCGGAACTCCGGCCCGATGTACTGACTGGATATCCGGATGCGCTGTCCTGGATCGGCGGCGAAGCCACTGAGGAGCATCGCCGGGGTATCCGGCCGCGGCTGATCTTCACAGGAGGAGAAACTCTCACTCCGGATATGCGCCGGCAGATCTCGGATTGTTTCGCCGCGCCAGTGTACGACTTCTATGGGATGCACGAGTTCAACCTGCTGGCGTCTCAGTGTCCTCAAACGGGCTTGTACCATGTGGCGGAAGACAGCGCCATTGTCGAGGTGCTCAAGGACGGCAAACCCGCCGCTTGCGGTGAAACGGGCGAAGTGGTGGCCACAGCCTTGCATTCGTTCGCCATGCCGTTTATCCGCTATTGGACCGGTGACCTCGCCACCCGCGGACCGCGGCGCTGCCCCTGCGGAGCCCCTTGTGCCACCCTGGAAGGCATTCGGGGCCGGGTCATCGACCGCTTCACGCTGCCGGATGGAACGAAGCTGCATCCTTATCACCTGCTGGATCCGCTCGTCAAACAGGCGCCCTGGCTGCGCCGGTATCAGATAGTGCAACCAAGCGTCGATCGAGTGGTCGTGAAGATCGTGCCGTTGCCGGGCCGCACTCCCGGCCACGATGATCTGCAACGACTCCGCGCTGGACTCCAGCGGCCGCTGGGGTCCGAAGTGTCCCTAATCTTCGAGATGGTGAGTGAGCTTCCTCCGGCGGGAAACGGGAAGTTTCGGCCTTACTCTTCGTTGGTGGGCGGCAATAGCCGAACTTAGACGGTTGTGCCGATCCGGCTCTGGCTCACCAGAGATAATCTTTGGCCTCTTCGCGGCGCGCGTAACTGTCCAGCACGTGCACTACGCGTATCTTCTTGAGCTTCGCCGGGGCAAGCTGCCCGATCGGCACGTAGAGAATGGAACGCCCTAACCGGTAGGCGATGTTGCGGAAGATAGAGCGCGGCGGCCTTGCCGCCACGTACACCACGTGCCGGTATATCGAGTAATCGAGCGCCGCCAGCAGCAGCCGCTCGGGTTTGGTTTCCGCAAGCCAGTAATCCGGGTCGCCCCACACGTCCACCATGCGGCGCGGCGGCAGCGTCATCAGAAAGCCGCCGTACTCCGCGCGCCCGATGCCGGGCCCAACCATGTTCGCGAACGGGTCGGTCGAATAGAACGCCATGTCGCTTTCGTTCTGGTGCTCGCCGAGCCACGTGGTGAGGTAGGTGTAGCGGTCCTCGCGGTCTTCGTCATAGATGACCACCAGGGCGCCGACTTCGCCCGAGATCTTGTCGAACTCACGGACGTAAATCTTCTTCTCGTACCAGTTACGGATGGTCTCGCGCAGGTCGATGCCGTCGCGCACGGATGTTGTGAAGGGCTCTGTGCGCACGCGCTCTTCCGAGAGGATGCTCTTGGCTTTCGCCTTAAGAATCTGGCCGTAGTTTTCAATCACCAGGTCCTCGGGCGGATACGAGCAAATTGCGTTGCCATCCAGATTCCGCGCCCACTCGCCCGGCTGGGTCTCTTTCTTGCGCGGCTTCAGGCTCGCGGGCCGCAGGCGCTGTTTAGGACGCGGCAGGCGGCGGCGCAAGCGCATCTTGCGCATGTTGATCCAGACTTCCTCGCCCGAAAGGTTCACTGTCTCCAGATCGCTCTCGGCTTTCTGGGCCGGGTAACGGCCGGCAACGTCCCAAACCTCCCAGGCATAGTTGTCGTCGGCGATCGAGCGCGCCGCCACGGTCAAATCGAACAGCCCGGCCACCAGCCCGCCTGATACCAGGGCGAGATTGCGCGTGTAGCGAGCCATCAGGCGGCGCTGCCACTGCTGGATCTTCTCGCCGGCGTTCTTTTCGTACTGCCTTTCGGCTTCACGTAACAGAGCGAATTGGGACCAGCGCCGGTCCGCGAGCTTCTCGTTGCCCATCTCGTTTCGGTAGTTCTCGTACCGCCACTGCAGATACGGATACTCCGTTGTGATCTCGACCAGGCAATCCGGGTGGGGATTGAATAACTGCACTTCGTCGATGCCGCTGCGCGGCGGTTCGTCCTGAGGCACCTCCATGGCGTCGAGCAGCGCATCGAGCAGGTTCAGCGACACGACCACCATTACGAGGGCTTCGGGGTCCGAGCCTTGCAGCTTCCAGGCCATCGCCTCTGCGTGCGCCGCCACCTTTTCGTCGCGCTCTTGCGGATGAATACGGTACGCTTCGACATACTTGGCGAGGCCGACTGAACGCAGGGCGTAAGGATCGGGATAGGCGTCCGGTAGATGCGGCCGTGCCCCTGCGCCGGGTTCGAGGAACATCACCTCCGCGCCGGTTTCGCCGGCGGTCCGCACGGCTTCGGTGAACGGGTCGGCCGGCTCTACCGGGACGTAGACGGCGCGCTCCGGATCGGCGGCGTCAGGGTACACGATCACGGACATTTCGGGCAGCCGTGCTACGGCGTTCCGGTAGGCGCCCTCCAAACAGGTGGGCAGTTCGACCGCCACCACTGCGGGCTGCATTTCGAGGATGGCGCGCCGCAACTCAATGGCGAACTCCAGGCGGCCGGGCGCCACCGGGAAATAGCGGAACCGCCCGCGATCAAGGCTCCCAGCGGCGCTGGTGGCCAGCTCAGAGTCGTGGGACATAGCGCAGCGCCTCTTCGCCCAGGGTTTCGAGCACCGCGGTGCGCAACGCGGTGTCCGGGTCGCCGGCTCCGTCCGCGAATGCACCTAGCTTCATGGCGTAACGCGCTAAGTTGATGCCGTCCCGCACTGTATAGCGTTCATCGGCGCCGTGGGCCTGCTGTAGGAACTCGGTGACGTATTCGAGGATCTTTTCTTCTCCGAAGGGAAGGTTCTCCTTGAGAATCTGATACTCCTCGTCGCGCTCGGGAAAGTCGAGCAGAATCTGGGGCTGCAGGCGCGAATGGATATACTCGGGCAAGTCGAACGTCGAAGCGTCGTCGTTCATGGTCGCCACCAGCCGGAAATCCGGGTGCGCCTGGATCTTGATGCCCGCGACGATGCTCTCCACGTAGCGCCGCATGTCGAGCAGAGGCGCCAGGCTGGCCCAGCTCTTCTCGCTCATGCGGTTGCCTTCGTCGAGCACGCAGATGCCGCCGCGGATCATGGCGGTCACCAGCGGCGATGCCACATAGCGGAGTTGGCCCTCTCCTTCGATCACCGGCGTGATCAGCAAGTCCTCGGGACGCGTATCGACGGTGGCCTGCAGGATGTAAACCTCCCGCGCCATCTGCTTGGCTGCCGTGTAAGCGAGTGTGGTCTTGCCCACGCCGGGCTTGCCGATCAGCCGCGGATTCATAGGCAGATCCCGTGGATCGATCACCATCCATGCGGCCAGCAATTGCCGCATGGCGTCCTGCTGGCCTACCCAGCGCAGCTGGATCTCGTCCGGATGCGCCAGATGCAGTGTTACGCCTTCGACTTCAACCACCATAGTTCAGCTCGCCGCCAGCAATTCACGGAGGTTCCATCCACATATTACGCTCGCCTGAAACTTGTCGCCGCCCGGTCCGGGCCAGTGTGTCTCCAAGCTCACCCATCCCCTGTAACCGTCGGCGAGCAGGGCGCGGATCTGGCCTTTCCAGTCGACGTCCCACGCGCCCAGTAAGCCCCAGGCGGCTTTGCCGTCTATGTAGCGCACGTCCTTGGCGTGCACGTGCACGATGCGCCCGGCCGGGAGCTTGCGGTAGCCATCCGGGAAGGCGTGTTCGCCCGACACTTCGCAATTGCCGGGGTCCCAGACCAGCCCGAGGTTAGGATGCTTCACCTTCTCCAGCATCACGGCCGATTCGCTTCCCGTCGCAATGTTGCAGGCCTGCTCGTTTTCAAGCCCGATGATCAGGTCTTCCTTCGCCGCTGATTCAGCCAATTGCAGAAGATCCTCCGCGATGCGGTCGAAGCACTTTTCCGGCTCCGCAGTGCGCCAGTAGCTGAAAACACGGATAATGCGCGCGCCCGTCATATGCGCGATGTCGAACGCGCGGCGCGTGAGGCGCGGCTGATCCGCCAAAGTGTGTTTTGCGGCGAAACCGTCCTGCTCGAAACGGTGGTCGAGCGGCCCGCTTTCCGGCAGCACTACCTTGAGCAGCGGCGAAGCAATGGAGATGACCTTCATTCCCTTGGCCTCAACGGCCGCTTTGGCGTGAGCGACCTCGTCGTCGGTGAGGTCCATGATGTTCTTGCCGGAAACCATGCGCAATTCGGCGCCGGTCATTCCTACGCCCGCCATGCCCTCCAGGGCGGTTTCGAGGCTCGGGGAGAATTCGTCGGTGATGGCCGCCAACGGCAGTTTGGGATCCATAGCAGACCCATTTTAGCGAATGTTGAGAGAGCGGCAGCGGCTCCTTTGCACCCTTGCGATGATCCGCTCTAATAGGAATAGAATGCCGGGCGAACAACATCACCACCCTTCATTCGTCTTTTACGATCCCACCGGCAAAAGATGGGCGCGTTTCCGCCGGTTCCTGCAGACCGGGATACTGTTTGCCGTCATCGCGGTCGCCATCCTGGTGCTGGTTATCCTGCTCAGCCCGCAACTGCCTGCGCTCGGCCTGCCGCCGGTCGAGCACTTGGTGGGCTTTGCCGAGGTGCGCGGAATTATCGCCGGCGAGCGAGCCGTGAGAAACGTTCCCTTCAGGCGAGCGCATATTCGCAAAGCGCTGAAGGACGTGAAGTACGTGCGATCCAGCTCTCCGGTGCTGCATCCCAAAATCGCGGCGCGCATGGGTGAGGACAAACCGGTCGTGTTCGGGTTCTATGTCAACTGGGATCCGGCCGCGCTGGTCTCGCTGCGCTTTCACCTGGGGCACCTGACCCACTTGGTTCCGGAGTGGTTCACGCTGACTCATGCCAGGGGCGACATGAACGACGAGTCTGATCCCACCGTCATTCAGATCGCCCGGCAAGGCAATCTTCCGATCATCGCCTTGCTGACGAACTTTCGCCAGGGGTGGCGCGGCGGCGACGTGCACCGGCTGCTGAATGACGCCGCGGCGTGAGCCAACCTGATCGACAACATTCACGCCAATCTGGTCGAGCAGAAGTTCGCCGGCATCAACATTGACTTCGAACAAGTGCGGCCAGGCGATCGAGAAGCGCTCATACGGTTTATGCGCGAGCTTCGCTCGAGGTTGAAGCCCGAAGGTCTCCTGCTAACTCAAAGCGTTCCCGTTGGCGACCGCGCCTACGACCTCAAACGCCTGGCCGAGGTTAACGATTTTCTCGTGCCCATGGTCTATGACGAACACTACCAGAGCGGCGAGCCGGGCCCGGTGGCTTCCGAAGGGTGGTTCGAGGCGCAGTTGGAGGCTTTGGGTAGGACGGTCCCACCGGCGAAAACCGTCATCGGAATCGGGAATTATGGTTATGACTGGATCATCGGCGGGCGCGGCTCGGCGGAAGTGAGTTTCGACGACGTGATATCGGCCGCCGTGTCGCGGAATGCCAAAGTCGAATGGGACGACGACGCGATGAATCCCGTGTTGCGGTATGAAGCAGCCGGACAGCGCCATGAGGTCTGGTTCCTGGACGCAATGACCGGTCTCAACCACGTGAACGATGTCTCCGGCGCCGGTTTCCGGGGCGTGGGCGTGTGGAGGTTAGGTGCCGAAGATCCGGGACTTTGGACGGTGCTCAAGCCCGAAGCCTGGCCCGAAGACGACTTTCAGACGGCGCAGCTCGAACCTCTGATGTCCCAGAAATCGGTCAAGCATTACGGTGACGGTGAGATTATCCGCATTGTCGAGACACCGCGGGACGGCCGGCGTGATGTGAAGCGCTCGAGCGACGGCAGCTACACCGCGCAATACGGGCAGCTTCCTTCCTATTACGTGATGGAGCACACCGGCAAGCCCCAGGACAAAGTCTTGGTCCTCAGCTTCGACGACGGGCCTGATCCAGAGTGGACGCCGAAGATACTCGACGTGTTGAAGGATCGGGGCGTACGCGCCACGTTCTTTGTCGTGGGTCTCAATGCCGAGGCCGCTCCGCAACTCGTGCGCCGCATTTACGCCGAAGGGCACGAGATTGGCAACCACAGCTACTCGCATCCGAATATCGCGCTGACGTCACCGGAACGGGCGAAGCTCGAATTGAGCGCCACCGAACGGATCATCGAGAACCTGACCGGTGCGGCCACCATCCTGTTCCGCCCGCCGTACAACGCCGACAGCCTGCCGCAGACTCCCGAGGAGATTCTGCCGGTGCTTCGGGCCCAGCAAGCCGGCTACATCACCATCGGCGAGCGCGTCGATCCAAGGGATTGGGAGAAGGGCACCACCGTCGACAAGATCATGGAGGACATCGATGACGAGGCCGGCGAGGGCAATATAGTACTGCTGCACGACGGCGGAAGAAATCGCTCCGCGACGCTGGCCGCGCTGCCGCGGATCATCGACAAATATCGTGAACGTGGTTACCGCTTCCTGACCATCGGCCAGTTAATGGGCATGACCCGTGATCAGATCATGCCCAAACCCAGCGCCGAGGAGCTGCGTCTGGCGCGCATCGAGGGAGGCGCCCTGGATATCAAGGGTTCGCTGCTGCGCCTGATGGGGCTTCTCTTCCTGGCAGCCATTTATCTGACCTTGTTGCGTACGCTGGTTTTCGGCGTACTGGCCATCATCCAGAAGCGTATTGCACGGCGCAGAGTGCTTTCTCCAGATTACCGGCCCAACGTCTCCGTTGTCATCGCCGCTTATAACGAGGAAAAGGTCATCGCAAACACGGTGGATTCGGTACTGAACAACGGTTACGAAGGCATCGAGGTGATCGTAGTCGATGACGGTTCGAAGGACCACACGCTGGAGGTTCTGCGTTCCAAGTTCAGCGGCGACGCGCGTGTCACGGTGCTAACGCAGCCGAACGCGGGCAAGGCCGCCGCGCTGAATCGAGCGATCTTGCTGGCGGCGAACGACATCGTGGTGGCTCTCGATGCCGATACGATATTCCGCCGCGGCACCATTGGGAAACTGGTCAAGCACTTCGAGGATCCGCGCATCGGCGCGGTGAGCGGCAATGCACGGGTGGGCAACCGTGATCGCTGGATCACGCGCTTCCAGTCGATTGAGTACATTTATGGCTTCAACCTGGATCGCCGCGCGCTCGATCTGCTGAATGCAATTACGGTGGTTCCCGGCGCGGTCGGCGCGTGGCGCAAGGAACTCATCGTGAAACTCGGCGGCTTCAGCCACGACACGTTAGCCGAAGACACTGACCTTACGTTGGCCATCCGGCGGCTGGGCTACGTCATCCGGTATGAGGAAGAAGCCGTGGCCTACACCGAAGCGCCGGAGGACACGCGCAGTCTGGCGCGGCAGCGCTTCCGCTGGGCATTCGGCACTTTGCAGGCTGCCTGGAAACATCGCGATGCCATGTTTCTGCCCAGGTACGGCTCCCTCGGATTCGTGGCCTTGCCGAGCATATGGATGTTCCAGATCGTTCTATCGGCCCTCTCGCCTTTCGCCGAGATCGCCATGCTGATCGCTATGTTCAGCGGCAATTGGAGAGTTGTGCTGCTGTACTATTTCGGGTTCTTCGTCCTGGAACTGCTTACCTGTTTCCTGGCGTACGGCTTGGAAGGCGAGCGGTCCGGTGACTTGTGGCTGTTGTTCATCCAGCGTATCTACTACCGCGAGCTGATGTATTACGTGCTGGCCAGGTCCGTCCTGCACGCCATACGCGGACGCATGGTGGGATGGGGAAAGCTGGAACGCCGCGCGACAGTGACCGGCGGGCCTTAACCGGCTTCCTCTATGATGCGGTAGATCCGCTGGCCGTACTTTTCGATGGTGCTTAGGCCGATGCCGCTGATGGCCAGCAACTCAGTCGCGGTGGCGGGGCGCCGCTCGGCGATGGCGCGCAACGTCTTGTCGGTGAGGATGCGGAAGGCCGGCACCCCTCGCTTTCGGGCCTCAGCCAGCCGCCATGCGCGTAGAGCTTCTTCGAGCCGGGAGATTTCGGCCCGCGCCGCGCGTCGCTTTTTCGGCGGAGTGGCGTGCTGGACTACCGGCTGCGCGGGTCGTGTCTTCGCGGCCGGCTTCCTCTTCTTGCGTTTTGCAGCGGCAGGCGCCTTCACGGTGTCCTTCATCAGGAAATCGATAGGTGTGTCTTCTTCCAGATCCACGCCCGCGTCGGTGAGCTTGACCGTGCGGTAAGGGATCTGCCTGCCGTCTTTCTCGAAAGCTGCGTCGGTAAGGCGCGCCAGCCCGGCGCGCGCCATCGCCCCCAGTACTTCCTCGAAATTGTCGCGAGCGATCTCCGCGCGAGGGAACAACTCGGCGTAGAGTCTGCCGGTGGGTCTGACCTGTCCCTCGCGAAGAGCTTCCACGACGCGCAGCAGCGTGGCGTGCTCGGCTTCGGTCGGCTCGCGGAAGCATTGTGCTACGCAACTGGACGGCGCGCAGAAGTCGCAGATGCCGCAGTCCGTGCGGCTGTCGGCCAAGTCGCCGAAGTGACGCACCAACGTCGACATGCGGCACTGGTTGGTCTCCGCGTATCGGATCATCTCGTCGATCTGCGCCCGCTTCTGTTCGCCGTGGGCGATGTAAGATCTGCGCCACGCACCACTGCCCGCCGTCACGTTCTCGGCGTAATCGATCAGCGCGCCGCCGTGGATCCAGAGCTTTTCCAGCGCCTTGTCAAACACGTCCGGGCTCAAGCGAGTCTTCTTCAATAGCGCCGCCTTCTCCACCGGTTGTTGGCCCAGACGGCGAAAGATTGTCTCCAGAACAGCGGCGTCCGGATAGTCGCGTTCGAAGAAGAAGTCGTGCGTATAACGGTCGGCGTAGGAATGCATCAGGACGGCCCGGCTGGGGAGGCCATCACGCCCGGCGCGCCCAATTTCCTGATAGTAGGCCTCGATGCTTCCGGGCAGAGCCGTGTGGATCACGGTGCGCACGTCCGGCTTGTCGACCCCCATGCCGAAAGCGATGGTGGCTACCATGACCTCGATCTCACCCGACAGGAACTCCTCCTGGACGCGTTTGCGGCGATCAGCATCGAGACCAGCGTGGTAGGCTTCGGCCGCGAACCGGCGCGCGAGGTCCGCTGCCAGGCTCCCGGCCTGCTTCCGTGTTGGCACGTACACGATGCTGGGCCGGCGCTCGTCGTCCTTCAGGAGTTCGGCGACCAGATAGGGCCTTTGCGAAGGAGCCGCTTCAACCACCTCGATGGCAATGTTCTGGCGCCGGAATCCGTGGATGAAACGGGGTGGGTTTACCAGGCCCAGTTGCGTGCAGATGTCGTCCTGAACCAGGGGCGTCGCGGTTGCGGTGAGGGCCATGACTGGCGCAGGCCGCAAGGCGGGCAGGTACTCACCCAACATCCGGTAATCCGGACGGAAATCGTGGCCCCACTGCGAGATGCAATGCGCCTCATCGACGGCGATGAGCGAAGGCTTGCGCTTGGCGAGCATCTCCGGAAAACCAGCTACTCGCAGCCGCTCCGGCGCGATGAACAGGAATTGCAGCGCGCCCTTTAGATAGTCGATGCAGGCTTGCCGGGACGTCGCGCGATCCTGTCCCGAGTGGATGCGGTCAACGGCGAAGCCCATTTGCTTCAGCTTCGCTACCTGGTCCTCCATCAGCGCGATCAGGGGGCTGATCACCAGCGTGGTGCCGCCGCGGGCGATGCCCGGCAGTTGATAGCAGAGCGACTTGCCAGACCCGGTGGGCATCACCAGCAGCACGTCTTTGCCGTCGATGGCTGCCTGGCACACCACCTCCTGGTTTGCCCGGAATGAGTCGTATCCGAAGGCGCGCCGTAGCAGATCGGTGAGCGAACCGGCGATTTCCACCGGTGCCGCCTTGACCGGGGAAGGTGCAGGCGGAGGAGGTGCGGCATGATCGCCGGCCTTGCCTACCACCTCGCGCACATAGTCCTCGATCCCCTTCAGGAACGGTTCGAGTTGTGCCTTGCCTCGCTGGATGCGGCCGAGGTAAGCCTCCCACTGCCCGGTCATCGCCGGGCTCTTCACTTCCGGGTGCACCACTTCGATCAGGCGAATGCCTTTCTCGGTCGCCTCCAGGTTCTTGCCGTTCCGCGCTATATAGTCGCGCTTTAGCAGCACTTCGATGATGGCGGCGCGAGTGGCCGGCGTTCCCAAGCCGGTCTCCTTCATCGCGTCGGAGAGCTCCTTTTCGTCCAGCGTCTTGCCGGCCGTCTCCATTGCCGTGAGCAGCGTGGCGTCGGTGAAGCGCTTGGGCGGCCGGGTCTGTTTCTTGACGGACTCCGCGTTGACGACATCCTGCGGCTGACCCTTGGCGAGTCCCGGCGGCAGGTCTTGCTCGGTTGGGCGATCCTCGCTGCCTGATATGCCCTTCCGCGACTTCTGCGGCCCCGCGATGTCGAGCGCCTTCCAGCCGGCTTGCACCAAGGTCTTGCCCGAGGTGTGATAGCAGTCCCGGATCTCGCCGTTGTGGATTGCCGTGACGACCGTAGTGACCGACCATATGTGGTCGTCGTGCCAGGCCTGGAGCAGACGACGGCAGACCATGTCGTAGATCTTACGCTCGTCGCTCGAAAGCGAAGTTCTTTCTGGAGACGTCGTCGTGGGGATGATGGCGTGGTGGTCGGTAACTTTGGAATCGTCGACAAAGCGCCGGCCCAACGGCCGCTCGCCCGTCGCTGGCGCAAGCCATTCTCGATAGGGTGCCTCGATGGTCCGGACCACACGCAGGAGCGTCGCCGCCACGTCCTGCGACAGGTGGCGGCTGTCGGTTCGCGGATAGCTGAGCAGCTTGTGCCGCTCGTAAAGCGCCTGGGCGAGATTCAGCGTCTGCTGCGCGCTGAAGCCGTAAAGCCGGTTGGCGTGGCGCTGCAACTCCGTCAGGTCGTAGAGCAGCGGAGGCGCCATCCGCTCGGTTTTCGCTTCGATGGACTCGACGGCCGCCTGCCCCGTGCGCGCGCGTTCCACGATCCGCGAGGCTTCCTCCGAGTCCGCCGCCAGGCGCATCGATTCCCGCAAGGTCTCCACGTCCGTGCCGCCTTTGGCGCGTTCGCGGAACCACGTGCCCTGGTAATGGTGGTCGCCGGGGGTGCCCGCCGGGTGAAATGTGGCGACCACCTCCAGGTAGTCTTCGGGAACGAAACTGCGGATGGCCAGCTCGCGCTCGACTACCATGGCCAGCGTAGGCGTCTGCACGCGGCCCACCGATAGATCTTCTCCGTAACTGAGCGAATAGGCGCGCGACAGGTTCATACCCACCAGCCAGTCCGCCCGGCTGCGTCCCCGCGCCGCGTCCGCCAGCGCATCGTAGTCGCAGCCGGGGCGCAGTTTCTGGAAGCCCTTACGGATGGCGTCCGGCGTGAGTGAAGAGATCCACAGCCGGTGGAAAGGCTTCCTGCATCCGGCGGCTTCGTAAATGTAGCGGAAGATCAGCTCGCCCTCGCGGCCGGCGTCAGTGGCGCACACTAGGCTCGAGACGCGCGGCGAATTGAAGATCTTGCGCACGACTTCGAATTGGTCGCGCGTCTGCTCGTAAACCACCAGCGGCCACTCTTTGGGCAGCATCGGCAAGTGGTCGCGCCGCCACACGCGCCAAGCCGGATTGATTTCGTGCGGTTCGGCCAGGGCAGCCAGGTGCCCGACGGCCCATGTCACCACGTAGCCGTTGCCGTGCAGGAACCCCTCTCCTTTTCCGGTGGCGCCCAGGACCGCCGCAATGTCCCGCGCGACGGACGGCTTCTCGGCCAGGATCGCCACCGTCGTCGATTTCGACTCAGCCATGACGCGGATCCTGGTCTAGAAGCGGAAGGGGAGGAGACGGAAAATACCGTCGGTGGCGGCGAAACTTGCCATGGACATCCAGCGGCCCAGTGGCGTGGCCATGATGAGGACCATGATGATGATGAATCCTCCCCGTGCTAGTTCGTTGTAGATCGCAGGCGGCGTGCGAACGAGCAGCAGCAGTTTCGAACCGTCCAGCGGTGGTACCGGGATCAGGTTGAACAAAGCCAGGTAGATGCTCAGCGCAACCGCCTGCGCCGCGATCCCGGCCACGGCGGGAAACGAGCGCGCGACCAGCACGGCGAACAAGGCCAGAATCACCGAAAAGACCACATTGCTGGCCGGGCCGGCTACCGCCACCATGGCGAGACCATTCACTCCGCCGCGCAGCTTAAAGGGATTGGTGTTGACCGGCTTGCCCCAGCCGAGAAACCCTCCGCTCACAAGCGATGTGATGAAAGGCAGCAGCACGGTGCCGAGCCAGTCCACGTGGGCCAGCGGATGTAGCGTCACGCGCCCTTCGAGCCTGGGCGTGTCATCTCCTAGGCGCGTAGCGGCCCACGCGTGCGCGAACTCGTGCGGCACGGTGAGAATCCATAAAAGAAGAACATTGATGAGTGCAGCTTCGAAATGAAACACCAACCTCAACGTTAACACGCCGCGCCCGGGTTCAATACCGGGCGCGATACGCCGCGATCGCTTCCGATGTGCGCAGATAGCGGTTGTAGATCCGCAGGCGCAGGACGCCGCTCGCGATGCGCAATTCCGGCCCGCCGTTGGCGCTCTTCAGGTGAGGGCTGAAGCGCCCCCAGCCGAACTGCCGCGCGTCGCCGCCGTCGCACAGCTTCCCATCGGCCACGAACGTAATGATCTTCGGACCGCCGTCCACGATGGCCACGATGTGCTGCGTCTTACCCTCGGTGATCACGCGGGGGTCCGAGGACCAGCGGTTTTCCGTCATGCCGTCGTTGAGCACTATCTCGACGGCGTGGTCCTCCGCCGTGCGCACCACGAAGCCCCTGCCGTCTTTGCCGCGATTGTCCACAAGAACCTGGCCGGGGCCGGCCGAAGCTAGGCGCAACCAGAGTTCCACCGAAAAGCCAGCGCGTAGATCCTCCCTGCCGTAATCGCCCCGCGACGAACGTCGAAGAAAAGCCGGTAGTTCGGGAGCGCGGATATTGGCGGGGAACGGTGCGCGAAGATCCACCAGCAACCCCTTGTCCGGAACGACCTTCGCATCAAACTGTGTCCAGAGCCCTTCGAGAAGTGCGGGATCGATTTCGTGCACTCTCGCCACTTCTTTTTGGGTCTCTGTAAGGAAGTACTTGCCGCCGTCCTCCACCAGATCCGGGTAGCTCATGCGCACCAGTGGATCGTCGTCATAGAGAACAATCTCGGGCTGCGACCAGCGAATGACCCGCCCGCGAGGCGAATCGGCTTCCGCGCCGCCGGAGAGCCAAACCGGGTTGCGGTCGTCGTAAGCCATCGTGCGGCGGCGGGGATGTTCGCCGATGAACCGGCCGCCATGATTGTGGAACCAGTAAAGGTACTTGCCGTTCGCGCAGCGCCAGGCGAAGTTTGCCGCCCGCGGGTGCTTCACAAGGCGTCCATCGTCGAATCGTATGTATTGAGGCGGCTCCCATGTGCGGCCGCCGTCCCGGCTGTAGCTGGTGACGGGGTGCCCATCGACGGTCCGGTATACCACAAACAACGAGCCATCGCTCAGCACGGAGAAGCTCTGCTCCTCGGCCACTGGGCCGCCTCCTGCCGGGGTGCGCAGACCCGTATCGCCCTCAGGGAGTGTCTCCCAGTGCAGTTTCTCCGGATCGCGCTCGGTGAGGATGTTGTCGCTTCTGAGCAGCGCGCCTTCCGACGACGTGAAGAAACCCTCGCCGATGCCGCCGACCTTGTGCAGCGGCACATAGCCTGCGCCGCCGTGCGCGAAGGCTCTTCCGACGTTCCAGAAGAACTTCAACTTTCCGCCATAAGGGTTCTGCCGGTCGATGGCGAAATCCCGCACCGGGATATCGTAGCGCCGGGCGGACCATGTCCGGCCGTGATCATCGGAATACTTGAAGACGAAGTGCCCCAGGCTGTCCACGCGCCGCGCAAAGCCGTCCGCGTACGGAGGGTTGTCCGCGATCACGCGGCGCACATTGTCCGTGTTGTGGTTGTAGAAGACGTAAATGCGGCCGTAGGGCGCCTTAAGCAGAACCGCGTAGGACGCTTCCCGCCCGCTCGACGGTTCAACGTCCACGGCGGCCGACCAGTTCTTGCCCTGATCCGTACTCCGCCGCGTCACGACGTGTTGGCCGCTTGCGCCCTCGTTGCCGGGACCTGTTGTGATCACTGAGAGCCACGCGCCATCCTCCGTCTTCACGATGTACGGTTGATCCGCATAGCCCTCGTCGGGGATGACGCTTCCCTCGATGATGTTACGCGGGTCGTGGGGCTGAGCCACCGCGAGAACGCACAGGAATGCGGCAACGAAGAGGGATCTCATTGTTCACACATGTAGCTCTCAGGCCCGGAATATCGGTTCAAGCTTGGAGACCTGAGCTTTCAAACCGGCCAGTTCGGGACCGCTCAGCTTAGGCAGCGGAGACGCCGCCAGTTCCAATGCCAGGTCGAACACGCGCTCATCGCCCGGTGGGATGGCCGCTGTGATGTCCTGGTTCAAAGTAAACCGCAACGCCATGCGCGCGGTTTCGCGGTCATCGATCGGCTGATACCAGCACTTCGGAGACGTGCGGTCCTCCGCCTTTGTCCCCGCCGGCCACTTCCCCATCGCCAGCGCCTTCAAGGCCATGCGGGCGAGTCCCTTGGACTTCGCTTTTTCAAGGATTTGGGGTCCGAATCCACCGTGCTCCCAGGCGTTGACATTCACCGGAAACAGGACGCTGTCCAGTTCCAGCGCATCCATCAGGCGCAAAGCTGCGGGCGCGTGGTGGACGGAAAAACCGATGAAACGAGTCTTGCCCTCCTTGCGGGCGGCAAAGAACGTTTCTGCGGCGCCGCCGGGAGCCAGGATCTTTTCCACGTCGGCCAGCGAGGCGATGCCGTGGAACTGGTAGAGATCCACGTGATCGGTGTGGAACCGCGTAAGAGTGCGTTCCAGTTCCTCGCGCGCGCCCTTGGCGTCGCGGCGTGTGGTCTTCTCCGCCAGGAAGACTTTCGACCGGTACGGCCGCAGCGCTTCGCCCAGTTTCAACTCGGCCTCGCCGTCAAAGTACGTAGGAGCGCAGTCGAAATAGTTGACGCCCCGATCGAAAGCCTCTGCGACACGGCGCGAAGCATCCTTCTGAGGCATCTTGCAGATGACGATTCCGCCCAGGCCGATGATCGAAAGCTCAATGCCCTTCTTGTATGGGCGCCGGGGCAGTGCGGAACCCGCCGAAGCAACGGTGGCGGCCTGCATCGCGGCCGTAGTGGCCAGAAACTCGCGACGACGCATGGGAGTCCCTCCTATGGCCCATTGTAATCAGAGTCTGCTCCCGGCGTTAGCTATTCAGCGAAACGCGCCGCCGGATGACGAACGCCGCGGCCATATAACACGCTGCGCCCACCAGCAGCGTTTCACGCAGACCAAGATAGATGGCAAAGAAGATCGCGGCAACCGACCCAAGTACGCTCGATGCCGCGTTAAGCGCCCACGCCCAGCGCACGGCGGGTTTGTGCAGCACGTCGAGCCGCGCGAGCCCCGTGGGGAACGGCATGCCCATCAGGAATCCGGCCGGCAGGATCGCCAGTGCGGTGACGATGACCCGCGCGCTGAGCGGCAGTCCAACCAGGCCGCCGGTCAGCGGGCCGGCCAGGACGGCCAGCAACGTGACAAAGATCGCGACGCCAGCCAGCAGCATGCGCCAGCGACGGTCCTGGTCCGCCAGCAGCCTCGAACTATAGAAGCTGCCGAAGCCGCTGGCCATCAACATCGAAAAAATGATGACCGTAAGCGCGTATGTTGGGTGGCCCAGGAACAGCACGAACTTCTGTATCAGAGCTACCTGGATCAGGATGTATCCCACGCCGATCAGCACGAAGTAGGCCAGGAAGGTGCGCACGCCCTTCTCACATGGCAGCTTGCTCCGCAGCAGGAGCGGAGGCAGCGCCAGCGTCAGCGCTACGGCCAGCAGGCTCACCAGGATGAGGCCGAACAGCATCGGCACCGCACGGTTGATCTTGTAATCGGCGTTTAGCCGCGAGGCGCTGCTCAAGAAGTTCCAGATGTCACGCGGCTGCACCGTGTAAAAGAAGAAGGGGCGGTTGTCGCTCACCGGCGAGACGTCGTGCGCGTAGTTCTCGAAGAAGGACGACGTGTCGCGGCAGAGTAGATACTCGCCGAACGCGTTCGAGGGAGCGTCGCCCGGCAAATACACCGGCTGGAAGCTTCCTTTGGCGGCGATCTGCCTGATTCGTGCGATGTCGGAAGGCGCGAACGGCTTGCGGGCGATGAGAATCGTATCGGCGTTTCCCCAGCGCGCCAGGTCCTCCGCGGCGCCTTCGCGCAGCACCATGACGTGCGAGGCTGCGTCGCGCTCGCCCAATTTTTCCAGCGCTGTCCGCGCCAGCACCACCACGCGCAGCGATTCGCGCGGCGGATCGAAGCCCCAGCGCGTGAACGCCAGGATGCCGTCGTCACAGAGCCGGTTCAGGTAGTCGCGGAACGCATCGCTCGTGTAAAGCGTGCTTTCCGACAACGCGAAAGCGCCGGCCGCAGTCGAGGCCCACGTATCGACCAGGGTGGCCTGGATCACTTGGTAGCGCTCGTGCGTACGCCGCACGAAGCTGCGTCCATCCTCGACGTGGATTTTGACCTCCGGGCGCAAATACAAGCCGCCGCTAAGCCCCGCGAAACGCTCGCGCATGATCGTGTTAGCGATGATGGGGTTGATCTCGACGCCGGTAATGTCGCGGCTGCCGGAAGCCAGCGCGCGAGCCACGTCATAGCCACCCCCGGGGCCGATCACCAGTGTCTTGGCTCCCGGCCGCAGCGCATAGGGCAGGCCAGGGCCCTGGCTGAGCAAGCCGTCGCGGTCCTTGTCGGCTAGGCTCGCGAAGTCGATGTTAGGAATGCTCGTGGCGGCGTCGGCGTCGATCACGATCTCCAACTGTCCGCTTCCCGCTCTCCCGCCCAACGGCGCCAGCGCCACCCGCGAGGAACTGTTCCACTTGACGAAGCGCTCCCCCGCGAGGCGCGTGCCCTTCGCGTACCGCACGTCGATCACCGGCACGCGCGCGTTGTATCCGAGGAGGAAGACCAACGCCAGCGCCAGGCTTACGCCACCGGCGCGTCCGGCCAGCTTTCCGGCCAGGTTGAACCAGATGGCCGCGGATACCGCGTAAACGGCCGCCGCCGCAATCACCGTGTTGGGTCCGCCGAAGCGGTTGAGCAGGGGTACCAGCAGCAGACAGCCCGCGCCGGCCCCAATCAGGTCGAAGAAATAAACCCGGCCCACCTTCTGGACCGTGTCGGCGATCACCAGCGAAAGTACCGCACCGGCGAAAAAGAATGGCAGCGCAGAGGTGAAGTAGACCAGCGCGAGCGTCACGTTGCCCGGTTCACCCGGCCGCGTCAACAGGAAGATCAGGCTGCCGAGAACCGCCACGCTGTCGAGAGCGGCCAACCCGCCGAGCTTCGCATAGAGCGGCACGCGCCATCCGGCGACCACGTAGCTGAACACACCTCCCGCGCCGAGGCCGAAGAGAGCGATGGAGATGGCCAGGAACGCGAAGTGGTAGTAGAAGACCACCGAAAAGATCCGGGTGAGGGACAGTTCGACGATCAGAGTAGCCAGCGAGGTGAGAAACACTCCCACATAAACTTGCGGCCACTGAACGTGATCGGATAAGGGCGAAGCGGAGATCCGGGACAAATTACTATGTTACGCTACCGTGTGTCGGTTCTCACTTGCCGTTCGGGCGGCTGGAATCCTCTTCAGCTGCCGGCAGGCGCCCGCGCGCGCGCAACGCCTCCCGCAAAATGAACTCGATCTGGCCGTTGAGGCTGCGCAGTTCGTCGTCCGCCCAGCGCCGGACCTCGTCAAGCACCCGTTCGTCGATTCGAAGAAGGAAGCTTTTGCGTTCCGCCATTCGCGCCGCGCTTATTGATAGATGGTGCCGGTGTTCACCACTGGTTGTGCCGCGCGCTCGCCGCACAGCACCACCAGCAGGTTGCTCACCATGGCCGCCTTGCGCTCTTCATCCAATTCGATCACGTGCTTGCTTGAAAGCCTGTCGATAGCCATCTCTACCATTCCCACGGCGCCTTCCACGATCTTCTGCCGCGCGGCGATAATGGCCGAAGCCTGCTGGCGCTGCAGCATGGCCGCCGCGATCTCGGCCGCATAGGCGAGGTGGCTGATCCGCGCCTCGATGACGTCCACGCCGGCCACCATGAGCCGCGCCTGGATCTCATCCTTCAGATGTTCGGCCACTTTCTGCGTGTGCCCGCGCAAGCTCATGACGTCGTCTTCGTGTGAGTCGTACGGATACGCCGTGGCCAGGTTGCGCAGCGCGGCCTCGCTCTGCACGTGGACATAATTTTCGTAGTTGTCCACCATGAAGATGGCCTCGGCGGTATCCACCACCCGCCAGACCACCACGGCGGCTATTTCGATCGGGTTGCCGTCGCGGTCGTTGACCTTCAGGTGCGTCGTTTCAAAGTTGCGCACACGCAGCGAAACGTGGCGCTTGCTCAGGAACGGATTGGCCCAGCGCAGACCCGGCACTTTGGTCGTCCCGGTGTAACTGCCGAACAGTTGCAGAACCACACCCTGGTTCGGCTGCACCATGAACAGCCCTGCCATCAGGATGCTGTCTACTACCAGAACCGCAATCCAAAAAATCAGCGTGGTGAGAAGTTCCTCGGCCGGTTGATTCTTGAGACCGACGAATCCGTAGACGCACAGAGCCAACACCGCGAGCAGCAGTATCAGCATGAACAGGCCATTGAGGGAGCGGATGTCCTTCTCTTTCATGTGGGTTCCTCGATATCTTAATGATATCGTTTTGAAATCACACACATCAAGACACGTTCATCCCATTACTTTTGCGAATTGGCTCCCGAACGTCCGGCCCGCTTACTTGGCTTCAGTTACGCGGAGCGGGTTCTGGAGGCGGAAGGTCAACACCGTCTCCGCAGGCACTTTGATCGAACCGCCCTTGGTGACAATCTGCGTCAGCGCCCCGGCGCCGGCGCCGGCGCCCGCTCCGATCGCGGCTCCCTTGCCGCCGCCTGCAATGGCTCCGATGATTGCGCCGACAGCGGCGCCACCTCCGGTGTAAGTGGCCGTCCGCTTATTTGCGCCGATGCCTGATTTGCCTTTCTGCTCAACGTTGGCTGCGTCGACCTGGTAGCGCTGTCCGCCAATCGTGACGGATTTCAAGTCCAGCACTAGGTCCGACGCGCCCTTAATGCGGCCGCCTTTGGATGCGGACACGATCACCAGCTGAGCCCTGGATCCGCGCGGAATCACCACGGCGCCGCTTGCATCCTGAACATCCTTGGAAACCTGCGCGTCGAAGCTCTGTCCCTCGGAAGCTTTGGCGGAATCGATGGTCTCGTTGGTCCGGATGGCGATCTGGCTCCCCGCCGCGATCTCATAGACCCTGGCAGGAGGCTCGGCGGCCCTTCCGGTTACGGCCGCGCTGGGCTTCACGGGCCCTGGCATCGAGGGGGTCAACTCCCTGCGGCCTGAAGCCTGCGGACTTGCCTGAGGTTGCTCCTGAGCTGGTGGCTGCGCCTGGGCCACCTCGCCGTACTCGATGGACTTCACCTGATCCATCGGGATGGTGCGCGTGATCTTGTCATCGCCGGCAATTGTCACTTCGGTGGGGGAACTGGACACGATGGAACCGGGCACGCTCGTGCCGTCGCGCATGACCACCGTGGCGTGGCGCTGCTCGGAGGGCGCCTGAGCGCTCTTTTTCGTGCAAGAACAGAGCACCGCAAGAGCAAGAACCACCGGTAGAAGAATTCTCAAATGCTTCATTTCCTTCACGCCTCTCTTTCCATCAGGATCATCAGGCCTACGCCTGCACACCCCTCAGCATACACCCGCTGCAAAGATGTAACATCGAACCCGAGCTATGTTCCGCCGAGCCATCCTGATACTGCCGTTTCTGCTTCTGGCCACCGCCGTAACAGCGGCTGACTATCGTTGGGTGAAGGTGACCGGAGCCGCTCCTTTCGCGCCCCGGGACGGTGCGGGAGCACTGAGCTTTCGCGGTCGCATGTGGCTGCTGGGCGGTTGGAACCCGCGCGACAAGGTCCACTTCCCGATGGTCTGCAACAACGAGGTTTGGAGTACCCGGGACGGGCTGGACTGGAAACTCGAAAAGCCGAACACGTTTCTCGATGCGCGGTTCGACGCGGCAAGCGACTGGGAAGGACGCCACACCGCCGGCTATGCCGTCTTCAAGGGCAAGCTCTGGATCGTGGGCGGCGATGCCAACCAGCACCACTATCAGAACGACGTTTGGAACTCGGCCGATGGCAAGCGCTGGAGGCGCGTGAGCGCGAACGTTCCCTGGGCGCCGCGGGCACTGCACTACACGGTGGTTTTCCGGGACCGCATCTGGGTCATCGGAGGTCAGACCATGCCGGCGTTCGCGCCGTCGGAAGAGCGGTTCTATCGCGACCTGTGGACCACCACGGACGGCGTGCGCTGGCGGCAGGTGAGGCCCCAGGAGCCATACTGGACTGCGCGCGGCATGATCGGCGGGGCGGCGGTGCACAACGGGCGCATCTGGATCCTGGGCGGCGGCACCTACGATACACCCGCGACACCCAGCCGCAATTTCCACAACGACGTGTGGAGTTCCGCGGACGGCATCCACTGGGAGTGTCACTCAAAGCAAGCGCCGTGCACGCCGCGCCAGTACCACGACGTTGCCGTGTGGGATGGCCGCCTGTGGGTCCTCGAAGGCTACAACGCGCGGGGCGGCAACCGCAGCGACGTATGGCACTCGGTGGATGGGGTCCACTGGGAAGAAGTGCCCGCGACGCCCTGGAAACCGCGCCATGCCGCGAGCGTCTTTGTGCACGCCGGGCATCTCTGGGTGGTGGCCGGCAATAACATGGAAAGCGACGTCTGGCGGCTCGATCGGGTGTCCGCGAAAAAGTAATCTTCAGGCGGAAGCACCCCCGGAGGCGAGAAGCCGCAGGACCTGTTGCGCCATCTCCGTTCCCACGATCTGTTCCTCGTCGATGACGGAGACGGCGCCTGCGCTTTCGAGCATCGGCGCGTACTGGTGGTAGCGTCCCCTCGCAATGACCGGGACGGCGGGAGCGAGCCGCCTGACTTGTTCGATTATGGCTCGGGAAGCCGACGGGTCCGGGATCGTCACAATCACTGCGCGGGCCCCGGCGACTCCCGCATGTTCCAGGATCTCGAGTTGAGTGGCATCTCCTACCTGGATGGAGAGCGTTGAAGCGAAAGCGGCGGCGGTGTTCGGATTGAACTCGAGGACCAGGACAGGAATACTTGCCCGCTGCAGCGCATCCACCACTTCCTGGCCGGCAGGCCCATAGCCGATCACGATGACCGTGTTCCGCGCGCCCCTATTCCCGACCTGTTCCACGGGGCGGGAGATGCGCGGTGCACGGCGCCGCGAGATGGCGGCAGCCAAACGCGGTGCCGCGCCCATCACGTAGGGTGTCGCGATCAGCGTGACCAGGGACACCGCCACCAGGAACTCGAGGTCCGCCGCTCCTACCAGGCCCCTGCGGTTGCCATTGTCCGCCAGCACGAAGGTGAACTCCCCGACCTGCGACAAAGCAATCCCGGTAGCCACCGCGACGCGTGCCGACCGTTGAAATGCCCATGCCACACCCGCCGCGATGATGGTCTTCAAGATCATGACTGCAGCCGCTGCCAGCAATACGTAAGCAACCTGCCTACCAATGGGCACGTTGACGATCGTCCCGACGGAAGCAAAGAACGTGGCGATGAAGACGGCCGAAAGCGGCGTGACGTCCGCTTTCATCTGGGTCGCAAACGGCGATTCGGACAACACCACGCCAGCCGCGAACGCGCCGATTGCCGGGGAAATACCGACCGCATGAGCGCCTGCTGCCGCCCCCAGGCTCGCGCACGCCGCGACCACCACGGGCAATTCCCGGTTCTTGGAGAGCATGGCGCGTGCGAACAGGACCGGCGCCAGGTATCTCATCAAAACCCACAGCACAACGCCGGCGGCTGCCATCCCCAGGGCCTTCAGGGCAAAATCCGAGATGGCTTCGGGGCCGGTCAAGTTTTCCGACATCGCATCGGCGGCCAGCAGCAGCGGAACCACGCAGATGTCCTGCGTCAGCAGTATGCCCACTGCGGCGCGGCCATGCCGGCTGTCGAGTTCAGCACTGTCCGTGAGGACCCGCAGCACCACCGCCGTGCTACTCATCGCAATCGCCGATGCCAGGATGAAGGATTCGTTGAATCCCATTCCCGTGGCGCGCAGGACCGCCGTCACCGCTGCCAGCGTCAGCGTGACCTGCGCCAGCCCGCCCAAGGTGGCGATCCGGCCGATCTGCCGGAGGCGTGCGAAAGAAAACTCGAGTCCGATGGTGAATAGAAGGAGAGCTACGCCAAGTTCACTTACAGCGTGCAGTTGCTGGCCGCTTCCGATCAGCCCGGCGCCGGTGGGCCCAAGAGCGACCCCGGCCAGCAGATAACCGACGATTGGGTTCTGCCCGAATCGTCGCAGCACCACGCCCAGCCCAGCCGCGACAGCCAACAGGACCACAACGCGCGCCAGTAGAGCCCAACTATCCATCACGTCCACCCGATTGCTTCAGATTGCCTGAGACAGACTCTCAGGATACACGGGTCCGCCGCGTGTATGCCGCGAAACAGGGACTTCAACCTATCGGCCCTAGCTGGTCTTCACTCGCAGGTGGAAGCTCTTGGGCCGGGTCAGATAATGGTAGCCAAGGTGCGAGAGGGTGCAGCCGTGACCACTGTCCTTGATCCCCACCCAGGCCAGTTCCGGGTCCAGGTAATCGCAGCGGTTGACATACACCGTGCCGGCATTGGTCCGCGCGGCTAGTTCTTCACCGCGTTCGATGTCCTCGGTCCATATCGACGCCGTCAACCCGTACCGGCTATCGTTCATCAGCCGCACGGCTTCGTCTTCGGTGTCTACCGGCATGATGCCGATGAGCGGACCGAAAGTCTCTTCCATCATCAGGCTCATGGTGTGGTCCACATTCACCAGAACTGTGGGCTGGAAGTAGTAACCGGGACCGGGCAAGCGCTTGCCGCCGGTGAGCACCTTGGCGCCCCGGTTCACCGCGTCCTTCACCTGATACTCCATGAACTCGACGGCTTTCGCTTGCGCCAGCGGACCCATACCTACACCTAGCCGCTCGGGGTCGCCCACTTTATACTTTTCGACTTCAGCCACGTACGCATCGACGAAACGCTGGTAAATGGGACGCATCACGTAAATACGCTCCACCGCGCAGCAGCTTTGCCCGGCGTTGTAAAAGGCTCCGTCCACGGTGTTCTGTACGGCGTGCCAGAAGTTGGCGTCCTCACAGACGAACGCCGGGTCCTTACCGCCCAACTCCAGGCCCACGTCGATGAGCTTCGTCGAAGCCGCTTCGTACACTTGGCGGCCGCCCTCCACCGAGCCGGTGAATGAGATGAAATCCACTGCGCGCCGGTCAATGAGCTTACGGATCGTCGCGTGGTCGACGTGAATGGAAGCCACCAGGTCGGGCGGCAGGCTGGTCCTGCGGAAGGCCTCGACGAAGGCGTCGCCGCACAGCGGCGTCAGGCGCGCGTGCTTGATGAGCACGGCGTTACCGGCCGCTAGCGCCGGGATAATCACGTTCACCGCGATCAGCAGCGGATAGTTCCAGGCGGGAATGTTGAGCACGATGCCGAGCGGCTCGCGGCGTATATAGCGGTTGAAGCCTTCCTTACGAGGCAGGTGGTCGTCCTCGAGCGCGACGGACGCCAGGCCGAGCATGGTCTGGGCGCGATCCAGCATTGTGTCGACTTCGCGCATCGCCTGCAAGACCGGCTTGCCCATCTGCCGCGTGATGTCGAGTGCGACGTTGTCTTTCATGGCCCGAAATGCCCCGATGAATTCGCTGCACACTTCCACCCGATCATCAACCGGCACGCTGCGCCAATCCTGCTGCGCCGCGCGCATGCGCGACAGAATGCCGTCGATCTCCTGCTCACTGGTCGGTTCGACCGTAAGGAAAACGCTCTCGTTAGCCGGATTGATCACGTTCCACTGGGAAGTTTCTCTCATGAGCTCCGCTCCTGTTTACAGCGCGTTTCTACCAGCTTGCTTCGTACATCTTAAGCAAATCGCCTTCCGCGCACGCGCGGATGTTAGTCTTGTGGCACGGGTCATCGAAGGCCTTCCGCGCCAACGTAGTCAAAGCCTCGCGCGTCACCTTGTGGTTGCGCAAGCCGCGCTGGAGGCCCAGGCGGTCGATGAGCGCCTCGACTTCCTCGACTGCCCGCGCTGCCGCCACGGCTTCGCTCATCTTCCCGGTTTCGACGCCGAACAATCCGGCCAGGCGCGTGTAGTGGTTGGCCGCAGGCTCGATGTTGAAGCGCATGACCGCGGGCAGCACCAGGGCGTTGGCAAGCCCGTGGTTCAGGCCGAACTCGGTCGACAGCGGGTGCGCCAGCGAGTGCGCCGCGCCCAGGTCCTTCTGGAATGCGATGGCGCCCATGGTGGCGGCCACCTGCATGTTGCCGCGCGCTTCGATGTCCGCGCCGTCGCGGGTGGCGCGCTCCAGGTAGCGGATCACCAGTTCCATGCCGTAGATGGCGATGGCGTCGCAAATTGGGTGGAAGACCGGGCAGGTGTAAGACTCCAGGCAATGCGTAAAAGCGTCCATGCCGGTGGCGGCGGTGAGCGCGGGCGGCAGCCCCACGGTCAGTTCAGGATCGAGAATGGCTCGCGCCGGGAGAAGCTGCGGATGGAAGATGAAGATCTTCTTGCCCAGCTTGCGCACGGTGATGACGGCCGAGCGGCCGACCTCGCTTCCAGTGCCCGCTGTCGTCGGGATGGCGATGATGGGGTCAAGGTCCGGCGCGATCCTCGCGACGCCGCCGTTGAAGGCGTCCAACTCCGTGATATCGCCATCGTGGCGCGCCATGGCGACCACGGCTTTTGAAACATCCAGCGCGCTGCCGCCACCCAGGCCGATGGCTCCGTCGCAGCCGGCCGCGCGATACCGCGCCGCGGACTGCACGACGTCATCTTCGATGGGGTTGCCATGCACTTCGGCAAACACCTCGTGCGGAATGCCCGCATCCGCTAGCACGCCGGTCACCGCGGACAGCACGGGTGTGGCGCGCAAGCCCGGATCGGTGAGGATCATGGGCTTGTGGATTCCGGTTTCCGCCAGGCAGGCCGGCAACTGGCGCACCGCGCCGCAGCCGAAGACGATCCTGGTGGGGAAATTGAACGTCGCAATGTTCTCGAACATGACGGATTAGCCTTTGGCCGCGTGGGGCAGCACGAGTCTCTGGATCCAGTTATGAAATTCGACCTGACGCAGGTCCTCATCGAGCACGTCGTCGTCGATGTCAAGCTGCCAGCGCAGGTCCTTGCGTTCCGGCGTTTGGGACAGCGTTTCGAACTTGTTCACGTGTTCGACGAGCGCCTCGTGACTTTCGAAGAAACCTTCGCGCAACAGTTTCGGCTCGCGGGCGACGAACAGGCGCGCCACCTCGTGGAGATCGTACTCCGGGTGATACTGCGTCGCCCAGAACGTGCCCTTGCCGTGGGTGACTGCGATGGCCTGCACGTGCGTGAAATCGTTCGAGGCGAGCAGCGTGCCGCCCGGCGGAAGCTTCGTCACATGGTCCAGGTGGCTGATGAAACCGGTGTAGACGAGCGGCTTGCCCGCCAGGAACGGATGGTTCCGGCCCGCTTCGGTCAAGTGAATCTTGCGCGCAATGCCCATTTCGCGTCCGCGCGGGTTGGCTTCCACCGTGCCGCCGGCCGCCACAGCCGCCATTTGCAGACCCCAGCAGGTGCCGAACGCCGGCGTCCCTACTTCGTAACTCTTCCTGGCGTACTCGATCTGGCGCTGGACGCGATCGTCGTCGTGGTAGATGGTCAAGTTACATCCGGTCCAGAGAATGCCCGCGTAGTGTTCCGGGCCCATGTCGTCCGGCGGTGTGGCGATGTCGCTCGGGAACCAGACTTCGTATTCGGCCTCGGGAAGGTGGCGCTTCAGCATCTCCGCGTAGAGCCGCCAGGCGTGTTTCATCCCGGCCACGTCGAACTCGTCGCGGCTGGCTTTCGCGTAACCATCCACGATGAGGAACTTCAATTTAGTTGGCATGATCGCTGTTCTAATTCGTGTCCAATGATTCAATGATCGCGGGCAGCTCGCGGTAGTCGCGGCAAACGGCGTCCGCGGCCGTGTTCGCGCTGCCTCGATCAATCGCCGCGGTCAACAGTACGGAGCGGGCGCCCACGCGCTTTGGCCCGGCGATGTCGTTTTGCTCCCGGTCGCCAATATGCACGATCTCATCTACCCGGCAGCCGGCCAGTTCGGCGGCTTTCTCAAAAGCGGCCGGGGCGGGCTTGGAGCAGCCGGCCTCGTCGCTGAAGACGAACGCGGAGAATGCATCCAGCAGCTCGTAGCCTGCAAGCAACTCGCGGAGCGCGCGGCCGGGCGAGAAGATGGCGTCAGAGACCACCACCAGCTGATATTTTTTGGCGAGCGTTCGCACGGCTTCGGCCACACCCGGGACCAGGTCCGGCTGGACCATCAACTCCATGTCCTCGTGCAGCCGGACTAGCTCGGCGAACTCCGGGGCGGGCAGCTCGCGCTTCAGACCTTTCAACACCACGCCAAGGCGAACCGCCACCGTCCAGGTGAAACGCTGGTTGTGCCAGACCTCGCGGAAAGCGGCGTCAGCGGTGTCGTAAGCGCAATCGACCAGTGCCCGCTCGATGGGAGCGTGGCGGGATAGATAGCTATACACCAATTCCCGGCGCGCCACCGTCTTGGGAGCGAGACCCTGCGCACGACGCTTGGGTTCGTCGGAGTCATCGACGAAAACGGTATCCCACAGGTCGAAAGATATAACTCGGACTCGCGGCATTTCACCTCACAGCAGGACTAAAAAAACAACGAGACGATGGGGCATTATAGCAAATCGCACTTCAGCCACATCTCGCGCGAATTCAGCCACGTAGAATGTCACCGAGACGGCACCCGTTCTGCCAAATGAAAAGGCCGAGATGCGTCAGCCTGAACTGAGTAATTTTCCACATGGTTCCCCGAACAGCGAGAACTGATCGCCTGGGCCGGTGAACAACCTGACGCCGGGCTGTTTGGGCGGACGCCCGCGCGTCCAGTAGCGGCCGAAACAGCGGGACACCTCCCGGACGGACTCCTCGTCTCCAAACGGCCGGCCCGAGTACGTGCAACGCCGCAGGGACGTGCCGCTTTCCGGGTCCTTCGCACCGATCGCCTCGGCCCAGGCGGCGGGACTCTCGTGCCGCCACCAAAGCATGTCGAGGACTCCGGATGGGGCAGCCCCGGTGAGATGCGCGGCCGCGCTGGACCAGGGGCAGTCGCCGGGACGATCCATGAGACCCGCACGCACTGGATTACGCTCCACGTAAGCTATCGCTGCCCATAGCTGGCTGCCGGAACGTCCGCAGCGGGTGTTGTAGGACTGAGCGTACCGCCCAGGGACGCGGCGCAGGAGGACGGCCAGCGAGTTCTCACGCTCGGGGATGGCGATGAGGTGTACGTAGTTGGTCATGAGGCAGTACGCGAGCACGGCGGCCCCGGCGAAGTTCTCGGGCGTGAGGCGGGGGCAGGTGGAAAATCACTCAGTTCAGGCTGTCGCGTTTTGCTTGACATCATATTGATATAAGGTTATATTCAATTTCGACCCATGAAGCAGACGCTCGATAAGCAGTTGCCTATCCCGCTCTATCGTCAGCTTCAGTCGGTC